>Ga0007792_10000284_pt1 | contig 18583 bp, 14 predicted proteins | sample CryBogmetaGMA6M_FD_60371 | JGI IMG/M metagenome (GOLD analysis project Ga0007792, IMG submission 60371) | Freshwater microbial communities from Crystal Bog, Wisconsin, USA - MA6M | ecosystem: Environmental > Aquatic > Freshwater > Lake | place: Crystal Bog, Wisconsin, USA | collected 2009-07-06
CCTCGGATGCGCCGGCTGCTGGTATCTGCTCATGCGAATCCCCCGCCGCTCCGTTGCCATCTTTTTCGCCGCCCTGGTTTCGCTCTACCTTGCCTTCTCGACAGTCAAGACGGCACAGGGGCTTGTCCGCGGCAATTTGTACCTCAAGGGCTGGCTTCAGCAGGGAATCCCGGATGTCATGCGGTATCTTGGAAAACAGCACGACGTCAAGTCGGTCCAGTTTCCCCGGATGATGCAGGGTTATATCTATCACCTGCTTTTCTCCCCGGTTCACCCGGCCAGGCTCAACCATGCCGAAGTAGCCCTGCCCCCGCCGGATCCCAACCGGCGATGGAATTATGCCAATATCGAGACGGTCGGCACCTATCAGTTCTTCCCGGACATGGATCCTGAACGCATTGCGGCAACCTGTACCCTCCGCCACGAGGTACGCGACAACACCGGACTTGTCTGGTATCGGCTGTACGAAAAGCATGGCGATTGGTATGTGTTAAAGAACAAGGACCTTGAATGACCCTGAACCCTCCGATGAAATTTATACTCCGCCTCACCATCAGCCTGCTTCTAACCTTTATCCTCCTTGAGGCCGGACTCGCCTGGCTTTGCGCCACCGGGAAACTGAAGATCGCCAAACCCGCCTACTGCCTCGGCAACATCGGGTCCCGGTTCTGGGCCGACAGCAATCCCTGGTTCGGGGTCTGGCACGATCCGCATTCCACGTTCAAGCATGTCTCACCCGACTACACCCTCACCTATCACGCCAACGCCTGGGGCATGCGCGACCGCGAGCGAGCCAAGTCCGCCCGCGGGAATAAGCGGGTCGTCGTTCTCGGAGACTCCTTCATGGAAGGTTGGGGCGTGGCCACGGAAGACCGGATGAGTGATCGCCTGGAACTCGCCACCGGCCTGGAGCACCTGAACTTCGGGACCTCGGGCTCCTTCGGCCCCACCCAGTACCTGATGCTGTACACGCACCTGGCAAAAGAGTTCGAGCACGCGGCCCTGATCATCTCGATCCTGCCGGACAATGATTTCCTTGATGACGACTTTGATTACTGCCGCGTCATGCACGCCGGGCGGGTGCGCCCCTTCTTCACCGGCACCAAACCAAACTACACCCTGAAGGTCAGCGGCTCACCCTCTGCAGGTGAGTCGAAGTTTCTCGAGCAGTTCCTGCTCCAGTTCACCTACACCGGAAACGTGATTAAACACTTCAAGGAGCTCTCGCGGCACAAACAGGTTGCGCTGCCCGCCGACTACGCCGGGTATTTTGATTTCACCCCGACACAATGGGACCGCCTGGAGCATGTCCTGCGTGAATTCCGCAAAGCCGCCCCCAACCTGCCGATCTTGGTCCTAACCATTCCCTGCGACACTGATTTCCTGCGTTTGGCCAAACTCGGGAGTGCGCCGCTACCCGTCAAGATGCGGGAGTTGTGCGGGTCGCTCGACATCCAGTATCTGGACCTGATGCCGGCCATCCAATCCACCCCCGGCGGCTGGTCCGCCTGCTACCTCAAAACCGACCGCCATTGGAACGCCCAAGGCAACGCCATCGCCGCCGAGGCCATCAAAAAGGCTGCGTCGTTTTATCGATAAGGCACAATCTTGCTACTCAATAGGACATCGAGCAGCGGAAGGTCTTTGGGATAAACAGAAATCAGGCGCTTGCCTTCCTGTTGATAGAGCATCTGCTTCTTATACATACTCATCTTGTATTGCGGGGTGTCGAGTCCCCAGTATTCAATGTAAACGTCCTGCTCCGGTAGATAGAAGTCGGGCCTGATCTGGAATTCAGCAATGATCCGAAATTTCGCGTCGTAGCGATAAGCAATGCCGTGAGCCGTCAACCAGTCCGCAATAAGCCGCTCCCCCTTTGATTGCACCAGAGTGCCGTCGCGCGCCTCGATGGTCTTGTTAAGTTCGACCTGGGTCTCAAAGTTACGGCGCTCAAGGAACACTTCATCGAAACACCGGTCGCAGAACAGCCGTTGAAAGGTTTGCTGCGAGCGCTCCTGCTCCGGTGCTGAGACAGGCGCATCGCAACGCTGGCACCGATGCCGGACACCTGCCGCCGCATCTCTTGCCGCCTGCTCGATCGCCTCGATGGTTGTCGTTGCAGCGGCACGCACATAATCGCGTAAAGATGGATTTCGCGCAACATCTCGCAAATCAGACAGCTGGGCCTGCGCAAAAGCGGCATATGCCTTCAAAGCCCGAATCGCGTATTGTTGCGTCTGAGGGTGGCGCGCACTCCGCGCCAGCGGCGCCAAAGCCGCCACCGCATCCGCCGGGTTCACCCCGAACCCTGCCAGCTTGCCAATCGCCGATGCCGCAAGCCGCTGCACTTCGTTCGAGGGAAGCTTCAATAGCGCGGTCAACTCCGGCAACACCGCCGGATCCCCGCTTCGCCCCAATTGCAAAACTCGCTGCACGGCAACATGGTGCTCGGCCGGCAACATGAAGCTTTTCATTGTCACTCCTGCTGGCTTGAGCCGACTCGCCTCCGCTCGCCGTCAACGTTTCCGCCAGAAGGGCGTCGGCGAGCAAAGCGAGTCAACGCTTACATAACTAAAAGAGCTACAATATAGCTATATAGCTCTCTAGTCAACCCTCTACTCGAGGCGCGTCAGCGTTATCGAGCGAACCACCACATCGGTAGCGCGGCCATACCAGAACTCGAGCCGCAGCGGACGCGGGCTGTCGAGGCGGTAGTCCAGCAGCGCGACCTGGCCGGACACGACCGGCACGGTCATGCGATTCCGGCCATCGGAGTGTTGCACCGAGAAGTTGCCTAGGGCGAAACCTGCATCGGGGGCATCGACATTTAACGCCACCCGATAACGGCCGGGCAGCACCGGCACCACCGGCACAAATACCGCAACCTCGGCCTGGGTCCGGTCCTTGTCCAGCTTGACACCGGTCTGATCCTTGTCCGAATACCCCGTCCTGAAAAGGGACTCAGCGGGAATCACCGCGCGCTCCCCGGGTTTCAGCCATTTCCACGGTCCCGCCAGTAGCGTCATCATGCTGATATCCACCGTCCCCGCGGTATTCGTAAAGGCCGGCGCCACCAGGGTTTGTCGGCCCGACGGCAAGGCGGGCACCGGTATCTCCACCCAGCTCCACTCCCCCCCGCTCGTCACCTCAACTGTGAAGGTATCGCCCACTAGCCCCGATCCAAATGCGCCCGACAAGTTTCCATGCCCCTTGACGGAGGCAACATAACGAAGGCCGTCTACGGGATAGAGCGTCCGGGAATCCAACTTCACTGTTCCGCCCCCCGCCGGCAACCGCATGAAGGTATTGCTCCCCTCTTTCTCTACCGTTGCACCCCCCCCCGCCACATCGCAGGCGTCCCACTGCCAGGCGGTGAGAAGGGTTAAGGGTTCTGGGTTATTGGTTATTGGGGCTGGAGAGGATTTGGGCAGTATCTTAAACGCCCACACCGCCTTGTCATGCGCCAGCAACTTGAGGCGCGGATGCCTTCGTAACTCACGCAAAGTCTGGGTCGCCGGAAACGGGCTGACCTTCTGCGGGAATGCGTCCTCATGCAAAACCAGATAGCCGATCTTCATCGCCAGCAGACCGTCCAGGATGTCGTCCGTGACCACGCCCATGTTGACCGCCTCGAAACGCAGGAACACATCCGCGAAATACTGGCGCGACACCGACGGCGAATAGCCGTTCAGCATTTTGGTGCGGTGAAGCGTGGCGTAATATTCGGTAATGGAATTCCAATGCGAGTCGCCCGGCCAGAGGGGAATCGCCATCGCCCGGTTCTCCCGTCCCGACTTCGCCGCATCGCGGGCAACCGCCCTGTAGGCACCCTGCTCGTAATCCAGCAGGCAGATGGTGGGATCCAGCCGCCTTCCGTAGTCCCAAAAACACCCTGCGGCAATGGCAGCGGCCAACAGGCCAACCCACACCCTCCGGGCTGACAACCGGTTCAGTCGGTCAATCGCCAGCGCCAGCGCAACTCCCAGAAAGGGAGTGAGAATACAGTAGATCTTGGCTGGCTGCCGGATCATCTTGTAGGGCGGAATCATCGTCCTGAGCGCCTTCCACAGCCGGTGCTCATGGTCAAACGGCGTGTTGGGCCCCAGCGCCAGGATGGCAATCCCCCCTATGGCAACGAGTACCATCATGAACAACGCCAGCGGCACCCTGCCCCGTGCGGGCTTCCGCCAGGCATCGGTGGCCAACAGCACGAAACCCACCCCCAGGATGACGGCCACCACGACCCCGATGTAGATTATATTATACTGGTTATCCAGGGTGGTGTCGAACCAGCCTGTCCACCGGAGGGCATACCCGAGCGACTCCTTGATCGAGCGCCCCTCAGACTGCAAAGTGTGATCGAGCGAGGCCTTGATGAGGCTGGTCTGCAGATAAGCCAAACCCATTCCCAGGAATACCGGCGAGAGCGGCCAGACCCATTTCCGCCACTTGATCCGGCCGAACCTCTTGGTCTCCGCCTTGGTGAACGCCAGGCTCATCAGCATCCACGCCGGCGTCGCCAGGAACACAAAGAAGAACACATGCAGGTCCACCCAGGAGGCAATGAACAATAGAACTCCCGCCAGGATCCCGCCCCATAGCCTGCGGTCGCGGATCGCCACATCCACACCCAGGAAGATCAGGGGCACCCAGAGCATTCCCATCCCGGTGGGACTCCCCCCCAGCAACGATACATAGAAGTAGGGCAGCAGGATGGACGGCAAGGCCGCCACCGCCGCCGTCAGTCGCGAGGCGGTAAACCGCCGGATCAGAAACCATGTAGAAAGGTAAACAAGCCAGACCGTCACACACAGCATCAGGTTCCACCCGATCACGGTCCCCCCGAGTGCATGCCCCGCCGAGAACAGCAGGCCGAAGGGAAAGTAGTAGCTGCCGGGATTGTAGAGCGCCTTGTCATCCCCCTGGTTGAATTCGTACACGTGGTAGAACAGCGGGGTGCCCCCCTTGAACGAATCGGCCAGCATCCACAGTTGATACACAAACTGAAGATGATCGCCGGGAATCATGTAGCGCGCCCCGCCGGCTTCGGGCCGGTTGGACGAGGGAATCCCCTCGTGGAACAATTTCCCCAGCGGCCAGGTCAGCGTGAAATACACCGCCATGGAAATGACCAGGGAGAGCAGGATGAACCGGGATTTTCTCATAGGACCCTGCGAACCATCTCCCGCAACGCCAGGCGCTCCTCATCCCCCAACAGCCAGCGCCAGCCCAGCGCCAGAAATAGCGCCGCGTCCACCGGCACCACCACCAGCCGCCACAGGAACGATGGCACCATCGCCACCCCCAGCATCAGCAGGAGCGCCGCCAGCATCATCACCGCCGACCGCCTGATCGCCGCGCCGGACCCCGGCGCAAACCGGTTTGCCAGAACGCTCACCGCCACCGTCTCGAGGCTGCAACGGATAAACCAGGCGATCCCGGCCCCGACCATGCCGTAGTGCTTCATCAGTACCCAGGCCACCCCGATCGCCACCGGAATGAGCACCAGGTGCACCTTCGCGCTGATATCCGGCCGGCCTACCCCCTGCAACAGGGAGAAGGGCACAAACGACAGGCTGTACACGAAAATGCCCGCCGTCAGCCAGCGCATCACCCCCGCACTCGCCGTTGCAAACGCCGCATCCTGCCAGATCATCAACCCTTCCCACGCGAAGGCGAACAGCACCAGCACCACCGGGAAGGAAAACAGCAGCAGGCTTTTCACGCCCTTCGCGTAAAGGGCCGACAACGCGCCGGAGTCCAGCGCATGCTGGGCGGAGAACGACGGGAACAGCACCGAGACCCATGCCCGCGGGAAAATCAACAGCCGGATGATCATCTCCGCAATGGTGGCATAGAACCCCACCATCGCCACCGGCAACAGCCCGAACATCAGCGCACTGTTGACCTGGTTGAGTACCAGCATGGCGATGCTCGACACCGACATCCACCCGCCCAGCGCGAACAGGGGCCGGATCAGCTTGCGCTGGAATTCAACACCCCGCCTCAACACGGGCACATCCCAGAGACAGGCCGCAAAGTAGATCGCGCACTCCACCGCCTTGCCGGCCAGCAGGGCCACCACCGGCGCCAGCAGGCTGTGCGATACCAGCGCCACGGCCAGCGGACCAAGAAACGTGTAGATCTGCATCGGCAGGCGGATGAGGTTGATCAGTTTGAATTTCTGATTCGCTTCCAGCACCCCCACCAGACAGGCAGTCAGCACCAGGAACGGCGTGCCCAGCCCCGCCGCAAAGAGCGTGTGGGCGGCATCCAGCTGGAGCGCAGGGGGAATCTTGCTCCATTGTCCCACGATGGGCGGAATCAGGGGAAAGAATACGGCCATCCCAAGCAACGCAAAACCGAGCATCATCGCCAGCGCGGTCCAGAAAATTCCGGGGAGCTCCTCAACCCTGCAGCTCGCCAATCGGGCTGACATGAATTGCGTCACCGCACGCCCCAACCCCAGGTCCAGGATGGAGAGGTAGTTGACGACCGTCAGCAGAAACATGAAGGCACCGTAGATGTCCTCCCCCATCCTCCCGCGCAACGGCGGCAGGGCAAAGAAGGCGACGATCATCGGCGTACATAGCCCGAAAAGATTCCATCCGGTAAACCGGAGCAGCTTTCCGGTGGACGGCGGCGCGTGGAGTTCTTTGGCCTGGCTCACCGGGCTGCCCCCCTGATCCGGTTGAAAAGGGCAAGATGCTCCTCGGCCACTCGGGCAATGCTGAACGTTCTGACGACCGTCTCGCGCCCCGCCTTTCCCCACCCCGCCGCCATGGCCGGATTGCCTATAAGGGCATCCAGCCCGGCCACCCAAGCCGCTGCATCATTCGGTGGCGCCAATCTGCCTTCGCGGCCATCCGCCATGACCGCACGGCACCCGGCAATATCCGACGCCACGGCCGGCAGGCCCGTGGCCAGCGCCTCGAGCAAGGCCAGCGGCAGGGCTTCGCTTTCGGAGGGAAAGACGAAATAGTCCGACGCCTGCAGGTATTCCTGCACATTGCCCACGCTGCCGGCAAAGATCACCTCTGATTGCATCCGGCTCTGCTCGACGAACTCGCGAAGTTCCTTCTCGCATGACAGGAACTGCATGGCACCGGAGCCGATCAGCAGGAGCTTGCAGTCCGGATGCCGCGGAGCCCAGTCCTTCCAGACACGAACCAGAAACTCCAGCCCCTTGCCGCGGTTCAGCTTGCCCGTGTAAGCGAACAGTCGTCCTTCCGGAAGTCCGAGCTTCTGGCGGAGCGCAGCCTTTGCCTCCACCGCTACCGGACTGAACCTCGTCACATCAATGCCGTTGGGAATATCCACGATTTTTCCGGTGGGAACCCGGCAGGCCTCATACTCCTCGCGAATGACAGGCGCGATGCTCAGGAAGGCGTCGGCCTTCTTCAAGAGAACATTCCGAAGTGCGATTGGACCAATAAACAACAGCTTTAGCAAGGCATTCACCCGTCCGTCGGTCTTCTCCCAGATGAAGCCGCCCGAGACTTCGCCCCGGGACTCCGCCCGCAGCACACACCGTTTCCCGAGCAGGAGCGACGCGAGGACGGCGAAGAGCCCCAGGGTGCGGATTCCGCACACATAGATCACGTCGTAGTCCCGCCTCATCCGGATCAGGCGCCAGAAGGACGAGCCCAGCATCAGGTATTTCCCCAGCCGGGGGAACCCGGCGGGGGGAACCCGGTAGACAGGGATATCGTCCACCTTTTCGAAAGCCGGCGAGGCGGCCACCTTGTGACCGGTGAGGACAAACACCGGCATCCCCAGCCGACGGAACTCGCCACAGATCAGCCGGGCATGCGCCTCCCCGCCCCCCACCACGGGATAGTAGGAGTCGGTGTAAAGGCAGACTCTGGGGAGGGAATCCGTATTCAGTGTTAAGTGTTCAGTGTTCAAGAGTCTCAGGTCCCGCTGAAAAAATACTTCCGGCCACGCCCGGGCAGACAATACAGAAGCTGGTGTTTCAGGCGCATCAGGCGGTAGGGCGGGTCGCCGGGCTTGACGGCCCGTCCGCCGAACAGGCGGTCACCGAACGCCGTCTCGTAGCCCGCCTTCTCCGCCGCGAGTTCCCCGGGCTCGCTGGCAATGGCCCAGGGGAAGCACATATGGCGCACGGTGTCGGTGTTGAGTTTGGCATTGAGTTGCTCCCGGGCCGCAGCAAGGTCCGCCAGGATGGCGGCATCGCGCCGGGCAGGGCTTTCCTGCCACCCCTTGGTCGCTCCAGCCAGAACGCGGAGCTCCCGCGCCCAACCGGTGCGGTCGAAATACTCCTCCCCGCCGTTTTCCCTGACATGGCGGGTACAGGCCTCGAAGGCCAGCGGATTGTCATAGCGCAGGGCAGTCGAATACCGGGAGCGCTGGACATAACGGGGCGCCCCCAGGTCGGAGGGCGCGAGCGGGCGTTCCCCGGATCCTGTGTCGAGCCAGGGATATAGGTGGGGATGCCGCTTGAACCCGGGATGCACAAACCCATGAATCACCGGGTCGGCAAACACCATCGCATGACGCAGGGTGTGCGCCTGGATATCAATGGTGCCAGAGGCCAGCAGCTCCCGCAATTCGCACCAGGCAGCAAAGGGGGTATCCGACGTATCCACTCCCAGGGGCGCCCCGCCCGGGCTTCCCAGTGTCGGCCGGGGGGCCGCCAATTCAGGGACCAGGGCCGGACTCACATAGGTGATCGCCTGAAGCCCGTATTTCCGGAGCAGGGGCGCGGCCACGGTCCACAGGCTCGCCCAGGCATCATCGAAACAGAGCGCCACCGATTTCGGCCCGGGATGGACACCCCTTCGGACATAAGCCGAAATCGCCTCGGAGGTCACCGTCCTGTACCCGTTCTCGGCCAGATACATCAAATAGGGTTCCAGCCGATCCGGTATGGCTTCGTGAAAATGGAACACCGGTAGCCAGTGCCCGAGGCCGCCGCCGAACAGAAAGCCGGGGTAGCACCCAGTAGCCAGATCAAGCACACCCCGCCAGGGGGTGTTACGCTCGGAAAATGGTATGCGTCCCGTCATTGCGCAGTACCATACTCGGTTGGCAGAATAGAATCAACGCTTCGCCTCACCCTTGACCCGGCTGACCATCGACGCGATTCTGCTTCCGCTCCCGCAGCCGCTTTCGCATCTTCTTAAGCAGTCCGCGGATCCACCGGCTGAAACGGGTCTTGGGTGCCAGCAGTAGAATGCCCAGCGCCAGGGGAGTCCACCCCGGCAACACCGGCACCACAATTCCCACAAGCCCGACCAGGATCAGCAGGATTCCCGTCCCGATCCGGAGTTCACGCCTGAATTTCTTCTTCCAAGGGACGGGCTCCGCCCCGGGTTGCAGGGAGCTATTCATGGCGCAAACAGTACGCCAACTCCGAAAATTCCACAATCCCAACCCGAACAGGGATCCTATATGGAATGAAATGTCGCGCTGAGGCAACCGCGTCGCGTCATATTGACGCATCCGGCCAAATCGAAGCCATGCCGAATTATTCGCAAATATTTTCAATTCAGCTAGTTACAAAAACACATTGAACATATGAATTGATTGGCACGCCCTCTGCTAAAAAATGAGGTGGAGTTGAAACAACAAACCTTGAAAGGAGGTCACCATGAAAATACATAGCATTATGAGGAGGAACAGGGATGAAGTGCCGGAGCTGTACGGAGATCGGAATGATCTCTTCTCGGTGCAGCTATCTCGATATTCGAGAAAACGCTTTTCATACTATAGGCGAAATTGACAACGCGCTTCTTCCTAGATCTGCCATGGTCCCCGTCTCGGTCTGTCGATCAGCCTGCTGGCTTCCCGATCGCCAATGAAGTCTTCCTTTTCCGGATCCCACTTAAGCGGCCTGTTAAGCTTGTAACAGATGTTACCCAGATGACAAACCGTCGCCGTCCTGTGTGCGTACTCCACATCCTGGAACGGACGTTTCCGGCTGATAATGCAGTTTACCAAATCCTCATGCGGCGACTGGGCGCCATCTTCATACCAGCGAAGGCCCGGTGGAATTTTGAACTCATTCAGGGGCTGGACCTCGCCCTTCTCGCAAATGTACTTCGGATCTCCGCTTCCGGTGACACGTATCTTCATTCCATTGGCAAAGACATAGGTAAGGCTGCCATTTTCCATCCCGACATCCGTTGGCCCGGTGTGATCCAGCCCCATGCCATGTAGCGCAGCTCCGAACTTATGACCACCCCAGTCCGTCATATCTCCGCCGGAATAATCGGACCAAGCCCTGAAACCATTACTGCAACGGTCCGGGTGATAAGGCACCCACGGCGCTGCTCCCAACCAGAGGTCCCAGTCAATAGTATTTGCCGGGATCGGTTGCCCCGGCAGATCGCACATTCGCGATGGGCCGCCGGGATTGGTGTGAACTTCGAGAATCTTTCCGTATCTTCCACTCCTTGCCGCACAGGCAAGCGCCCCCCAGTCTCCGATTACACGCTGACTACCACACGAGAAAACCCGGCCATACTTGCGCGCGGTATCAAGCATCTTGCGACCCTCGCCAATCGTTAGAGAGAGAGGCTTCTCGCAGTAAATATCTTTGCCGTTCTTCATGGCATCAATGGTAACCTGCGCATGGCCGTGATCCGGCGTTGCACACATAACCATATCAATGTCGTCACGCGCCACAACTTCACGATAATCCACATACCCCCTGCAATCCTTGTTCCCGTAATGGTTATTCACATGGTTCATGGCATTCGCGAGATGCGCGTTCTTGACATCGCACACGGCCACAACCTGAACCCTCGGATCACGCAGGAATTCTTTGAGATCGGCCGATCCTTGATGCGGCGAAATGCCGACGGCGGCCATGACAATGCGCTCACTTGCGGGCGGGCGCCCCCCCGCGCCCAGCGCACTGGACGTAATAATATTAGGTAAGGCTAGAGCCGCACCTGCCCCCTTGAGAAACGACCGTCGCGATATATTCAATTCGTTCATGTCACACCCCGCCGTGAATTAGAGGTTAAGCTTGCGGACCCAGACGCTTCTGGCGAGACGAAAAACCGACAAAACCGTTCGCCTGCAGCGTTATGCTCAGCATTACGGGCGGGTCCCCGAATGCCTAGTGCCCGCCGGTGGTGCTCACACCCTGGAGGGATTCAGCCTTGCTCAACTTGGGCCACAGGTAGCCGTAGAGGGCCACAAAAGCGAAGCAGCCCAGCGGAACAATGAAGGCGCGCGACATCCCGTACAGGTCGCCAACGTGCCCCATGAGCTTCGGCAGGATCGCCCCGCCCATGATCGCCATGACGATGAACGCCGAGGCTTTCTTCGCGCGAACACCCAGCCCGTGGATGCCCAGGGCGAAGATCGTCGGGAACATGATGGACATGAAGAAGTACGTCAGGAAGACGCACGCCACCGAGAGCCAGCCGAGTTTCAGGACAATCAGGATGCACAGCAGGACATTGATGACGCCATACAACCCCAGAACCTTGTGGGCCGAATATTTTCGCAGAATCCCCGCTCCGCTGAACCGGCCGGCAAGGAAGCAGATGAACCCGACTGATGCCAGACTTGCCGCCCCCTTGTCGGTCAGCTGGAACGCCCCCCCCTGCCCGGCCTGGAACCAGCTCTTCAAGGCACCCGAAGTCCACGCCTCGGGAAGCGGCGGTACCTGGGACGTCATGTAGTTGATGAAGAAGCTGAAAATCCCCGCCTGCGCCGCCACATACAGGAATTGCGCCGCCACGGCCATGTAGAAGTGCGGATGGGCCCAGATCGAATGCGAAACATTGGGGGTGGAAGCGTCCAGCTGATAATCGTCCTCGGTCTTGATATCCGGTACGTTGGCGAAATAGAACACCACCGCCAGGACCAGCACCACCACGCCGACCGCGGCATAGGGAATCCAGAGCGTCTGGGAACCCGTGCTCACCCCGCTCGAGTCCTTGCCGTAGAAAAATGCCGCGCCCGCGATCGGGCCGAAAATCCAGCCGATGCCGTTGCAGGATTGGGCCAGGTTGATGCGGGTCGCCCCGTAGCGCTGGTCGCCCAGCACCGTCGTGTAGGGATTGGCGATGGTTTCCAGGAACGTCAGGCCCGCGGCAATGATGCACACGCCGACCAGAAAGGCCCAGAAGGCCGCGATTTTTGTCGCGGGAATGAACCAGAACCCGCCCACGGCCACCATCAGGAGACCGGCGATGATCCCTCCCTTGTAGCCCAGCTTGGTCGCCAGCCAGCCGGCGGGCAGCGCCATCAGGAAGTACCCGAGGTAATGCGCAAACTGCACCCAGGCGGATTGGGCGAGGGACAACTTCAGCTCGGTCTGGAAGTGCTTGTCCATCACGTCAATCATGCCGTTGCAGAATCCCCAGAGGAGAAACAGCGAACTCACCAGCAGAAAGGTGACCAATACATTCGTGCCATCCGCCAGAACAAACATGCTCTTCTTGTTATTCGTCATAATGGTTTTCCTGTCCTTGTCTGTTTCTCCTGCTTACCAGTAAATGTAACTCGTAAAGGCATCACGGTCGGCCGCCGGAAGCTCCGCGAGGTCGGGGATGAGGTAACGGTTGTCGAAGGAGTCAAGCAGGGTCTTGCCGTTCTCCCCGAAATCCTCGGCCCGGTCGCCGCGCCAGGGCATGACAAACTGGAGCCGCCCCAGCTGCTGCGATTCCACGTCGAAAAACAACAGTCCGTACTGGTTCTCGACGCTGTATATGCGCGTCAGGATCTGCTCGTAGTAGTGCTTCACCAGCGTGTTCCGCACCAGCTTCCGGGCTTCCTCGGGAAACACACCCAGTTCCTCGATAATCCCGATCTCCTTATCCTTATCGTCCGCATCCGTGTACCGCAGCGAAATAAAGCGGTCGGTATACCGGATCGGGAACATCAGCACCGCATAGACCCCCCGGTACAGGGTGTCGTCTTTCACCGAGCAGTGCATCAGGGAGAAGGTCCCCTCGAATATCGTGGTGTTGCCGGGCGTGAGCAGGCGAACCCCCATCCCCACCAGGCGTTGATCATCATAAAGTTCTTCGGGTGTCCCCATGTCATCCCTCCAGTCGCGTCAACTCGGTCTGAATCATGACCAGTTTGTGATAGGTTCCTTTGAGGGCCAGCAGGGCTTCATGCGTGCCGGATTCGATGATCTTCCCATCCTCGACCACATGGATATGATCCGCATTTTTCAGCGTCGAGAGCCGGTGGGCGATGGCAATGGTGGTGCGCCCCTTGCACAACTTCACCAAAGCCTTCTGGATCTCCTGCTCGGATTCGGTGTCCACGGAGGAGGTTGCCTCATCGAGAATCAGGACCTTGGGATCGCACAGCAGGGCCCGCGCGATGCTGATGCGCTGGCGCTCGCCACCGGAGAGCCCCGCCCCCTGCTCGCCCAGCTTGGTGTCATACGCCGCCGGGCGCCGGGCGATGAAGTCATGCGCATTGGCGGCCCGCGCGGCATTCATGATCGCCAGCCTCGAGGCCTCAGGCCGGCCGTAGGCGATGTTCTCGGCGATGGTCGCCCTGAACAGGAACGGTTCCTGCAGCACCAGCGCCATGTGCCGGTGCAAATCCTGCTGGTTCATCTGCCGCACATCCACGCCATCGACCAGGATGTGCCCCTCCTGCGGGTCATAGAACCGGCACAGGAGATTCACCAGCGTGGTCTTGCCCGATCCGCTCTTGCCCACCACACCGATGAACTGGCCGGGCTCGATGGTCAGCGACACGTTCTTCAGAACTGGCGTGTAGGGATCGTAGCCGAAGGTCACGTTCTTGAACTCGATGCGGCCCTTCATCGTCGGCACGCGCACCGCCCGGGGATCCTCGGTCACCACCACCGTCGCATCGAGGACCTCGAACACCCGCTGCCCGGCCGACAGGAAGCCCGTAACCCAGTTGGAGAACATGCTCAGCGCCGAGATGGGGCCGTAGAACATCCCCAGGTACCCGATGAAGGCCATGAGCGTTCCCAGCGTGATGTGCGCCTTGAGCACTTCGCTGCCGCCGGCGTACCAGATGATCAACCCGCCCAACCCGAACACAAACCCCATGATCGGATTGAAGGTTGCCACGCTGGTCTCAAGGGAACGCCGGCTGTCCTGCAAGTAAGACGCCGCCCCGCTGAACCGCTTCTGCTCGCGTTCCTCCTGGCCGAAGGCCTTGACCAGCCGGATTCCCGCCAGCAGGCCGGACAGCAGTTGCGCTGTCTTGGACTGGCTGTCCCACACCTTATAGTACCGGGGATAGATGTGCCGCCAGAAGAAGGTGGTGCCGATCACCACGAAGGGCACCGGCAGCAGCACCAGGAGGGCCAGCTTCCAGTTCATGTAGAACAGCATGCCGCCGATACCCAGTACCAGCATCACGTTCAACAGGAACCCCTGCGCCACCTGCGTCACGAACCCCTGGAAGTAGTCCACATCGTACAGCACGCGGCTCATCAGGCTGCCCACCGAATGCCGGTTGTAATAGTCCACCGCCAGGCTGATCAGCTTGGCCTGCAGTTTCTCGCGCAGTTCCTTGGTGATACGCGTCCCGATGACACTGGTCATCCGGCCGATGAAGATATTCAGCAGGCAGCGGCCGCCCGACGCGCCGACAATCCCCAGCAGAATCATCAGGAGTGCCCACAGGGCCTCATGCTGCGGCAGCAGCTGGGTCCCCGCCGGAGGACTCAGCACCTTGTCGACCATCGTCCTCTGCAGCAGCGGCGGCAGCAGGTCCAGGCAGACCCCCGACACCATCAGGGCCAGCAGCAGCAGGATGCTGGCCAGGTAGGGGCGCATCAGGCCCAGGGTGCGCGCAAAGATGCCGTGCCCGCCGAGGCAGCGGGGACACCCGGCGCCGCGCCCCGGCAACGGGAGCCCGCATTTCGTACACTGCATCTCGCTCGGCCGGCTGAGGGCACTCTCCGGAAGGGGCCGCCCCTCGACCTGACGGTCAATCTGGCGCGCCACCCGCCCGAACAATTCACGGTTCGAGTTGGAGTAACGGGCCACATCCACATAGAGTCCGTCGATCTTGAACTGCAGAAACGCGCTGCCCACTTTCTGCGAGGCGCGCGACTTCTGGATGGTGGAAAACTCGAAGGGCCCCGTGACTGTCCCGGCGCGGACGCCGGAGGCCACGATGGACGCCACGCGCGTCTTCGCCACAAGGGTCCAGACCTCCGCAGGGGAGCCGTCAAAGTCAAGGTCGCCCCTGACCCCGAAGAACATTTCGTCGTCTCTGAAACCAAGCGCTTCCGCCCGCTCCCGGACGGCATCAGGCAGGTGGTGAAAAATAAGATTCGGTCCGGATGCCGCAGCGGCATCCGCTGATTGTGGCACCCCCCGGAGGGGACTCGCCTTTTGATCTGCGTTCATGAAGCGTTGAAGGTGCCAAAACAAAGACTGGAACGCAATCACGATAAGGGGATGGACGGAGAATATGCCCCGGCGACAATGAGGGAGCCATCAGGTATCCGGGCCCTGTGTTCTCGCTGGCTGAATAGGCGGGGCCCAGTGGAAAGTCAAAACAACACACCCGCCGCCACGCCCTCCTGCGCGCCCTTCAGCCCTTCATGGCGGGGAACTTCTATGTTGTGCGCACAACCTTCATCAGTTAGTTTAAAGGACCTTTTGGGCGGAACTCGATGATGTCCAAGCAACTGACCAGGGAGGCAAGCTACTGATGAAACCGGTGACAATGATTGTGTGTGGCGGCGGCAGCCGCGGGACAGGGCATGCGGCGCAGGCCGCGGCAGAGAAAGCTCAAATTGTCGGGGTCGCGGAACCGCGTGAGTTTCACCGTAACCATATCGCCCGCACCCATGCAATCCCGGCGGAGAATGTCTTCACCGACTGGCGTGAGATGGCCCGTCGCGACCGGTTCGCCGATGCCGTCATCATCTCCACCCAGGACGTCATGCACACCGAACCCGTGGAGGCCTTCGCCGCCAAGGGCTACCATATCCTGCTCGAGAAACCCATGGCGCCGGACGAGGAGGGGTGCCGCCGCATCATCCGCGCGGTAACGGACGCCAAGTGCGTGTTCGCCGTCTGCCATGTGTTGCGCTACACCCCCTACACCCAGCAACTGAAGAAGATCGTGGACTCGGGCGCCATCGGCGAAATCATCAACATCCAGCACCTCGAGCCGGTCACCTACTGGCACCAGGCCCATTCCTACGTCCGCGGCAACTGGCGCAACGAGAAGGAATCCTCCTTCATGCTGCTCGCCAAGTCCTGCCACGATATCGACTGGATTCATTACATCATGGGCGTACGGTGCACGGAAATCACCTCCTTCGGGTCCCTCAAGCATTTTCGCCGGGACTGCCAGCCGAAGGGCGCGGCAGACCGCTGTCTGGAGTGCAAGGTCGAGCCCACCTGCCCCTATTCCGCCAAGAAGATCTATTGCGGCTTCCTGGAGAAGGGCAACAAGGGCTGGCCGGTGAATGTCGTCGTCCCCGAGCCCACCCCCGAATCGCTCATGGAGGCGCTCCGCACCGGCCCCTACGGCCGCTGTGTCTACGCCTGCGATAATGACGTCGTCGATAACCAGGTCGTGAACATGGCCTTCGAGAACGGCACGACCGCGAGCTTCACGATGACCGCCTTCACGAAGTCCGAGGGGCGCCAGACCCGGATCTTCGGTACCCGGGGACAATTGACCGGAAACAGCAAAACCATCGAGATCTATGATTTCCTGACCGACAAGGTCACGACCGTGGACACCTACGCCTCGGAGGGCACGGTGAGCGGCGGACACGGTGGCGGCGACGCCGGCGTGATGAAGGCGTTCGTCGACGCCATCACCCACAAGGATCCCTCACGCGTCCTGACCGGCCCCCAGGAAACCCTCGAGTCACACCTGATGGTCTTCGCGGCCGAGAAATCCCGCCACGAAAACCGCGTCATGCGGCTGTGAGTTATTAACAAATGAATGAACTCAGGGAATGCAACAATTCAACCGGCATCAGCTTGGCTCACCACTGTGATTAACCCATGCAACTGAGACTCGATTACAGGTTTATTTTTGTTCATATCCCTAAAACAGCAGGGACCAGTATTGAGGGCTCATTAACCGCCCTCCCCCCGCGGCCGATCCCCTTGGATCTGCGGATCGCCAACCGCCTTTACCGGGCCACGACAGGTCGGCGGCATCGGCCCGTCCCAAAACATGCCAAGGCCTCGGAAATCAAACGCTGGGTGGGGGATTACGCCTGGAATCGAAGCTTTTCCTTTGCGATCATCCGGAACCCTTGGGACTTGATGGTATCCTCCTATTTCTGGTGGCTTCAAAAATCACAGAAGTGGGACGCCTTCAGGGTGCATACTGACAAAATCAAAGCCATGAAGGATTTCAGGGAGTTCATGCAGTCCGAATACGGGCAGAGGCGGGTCAATCTGGTCGAGACGGATCTGATGGATTACCTCACGGACCACAAGGGAAAGTGCATCGTTGATTTCGTCGGCAGATTCGAGCGGCTGGAGGAGGACTGGACGACGATCTGCGGAAAGATCTCCCTGAAGAACGCCGGCCTGCAGCAATTAAACAAAAGCGAGCGCCAGGATTACCGCCTCTACTATGATCAAGCCTCACGGGATGTGGTCGCAAAACGCTTCGAACGGTACATCGACCAATTTGGCTACACCTTCGACTGAACCATGACCACCTGCCCACTCCCCAGCGTCAGCGTGATCATCACGACCTATCAACGTCCGGAACTTGCCTTGCGGGCGCTCCGGAGCGCCCTGTCCCAGACGCATCCAAACAAGACCATCACCGTCATCGAGGACGGCCCGGAAACCCCCTTGCGCCAGGCCATCGCCGACCTGGGACGGGCGGACGTCTCCTATCTCGCTCACCAAAGCAACCGGGGCCTTGCCGCCGCCCGGAATACCGGGATCAACATCAGCAGCGCCGATTATGTCGCCTTTCTGGATGACGACGACGAGTGGATGGACACCAAATTGGCGGAACAGATCGAACTCGCGAGAACCGCCGGAGATAACTGCGCCTGCATCTACTGTGCCGCGTACATCGTGGACGATGCCGGCAGGGTGCTCGGGGAAAATCTGCCTAAATTAAAGGGGTCGATCCGGCAGGAAATACAGCGCATCGGGCTGCACACCATCCCCTCCTCATGTTTGTTCAGTCGCGCAGCGTTGATCAATGCGGGCGGCTATGACGAAACGCTGCGGTCGCATATCGATCACGACATCTGGATGAGCCTTGCCCGGAACAATTATGACTGCGCCTTCATTGGCAGCAAACTGGTGAAGGCGCATGAGCACAACAACGAACGAATCACGAATAATACCGCGGCCCGAATCGAGGCGACCCGGAAGTTCTGCGCGAAGTGGGAACCGGAACTGGCGCAGTGGTTCGGCAGGAAACATGCCCGCCTGCATCTGGCCAGATTCATGGCCCGCGTGTATCTCATGGTCGGCTTGAACGCCTTCAACAAGGGGGACAGGCTTGCCGCCCTGAAGTATTACTGCCTTTCGCTGATGAACGACCGGACAAACCGGAAATGCTATCGCAACATCTTCAGGGTCTTTTCCACGCCATGACAACACACAAGGTCCCCCTCATACGTTGCCCCACCCTGACGGACTTG
>Ga0007792_10000285_pt1 | contig 18569 bp, 13 predicted proteins | sample CryBogmetaGMA6M_FD_60371 | JGI IMG/M metagenome (GOLD analysis project Ga0007792, IMG submission 60371) | Freshwater microbial communities from Crystal Bog, Wisconsin, USA - MA6M | ecosystem: Environmental > Aquatic > Freshwater > Lake | place: Crystal Bog, Wisconsin, USA | collected 2009-07-06
CATCGTGCTCATTGAGCGCAGGAACCCGCCCCTGGGCTGGGCCCTGCCCGGCGGCTTCGTGGACCTGGGCGAGAGCTGCGAGACCGCGGCCCGACGCGAGATGCGCGAGGAGACCGGGCTTGACGTGGAGCTGACCGCGCTCTTCGGCGTGTACTCCGACCCGGGCCGCGACCCGCGCGGCCACACGGTCAGCGCCGTGTACACGGCCCAGGCGCTCAACCCGGACCGGCTCCAGGCTGGCGACGACGCCGCTGGCGTGGCCGTGTTCCCCCTGGGTGCGCTGCCGCCGCTGGCCTTTGACCATGCGAGGATTGTGCAGGACTATGTCACCCGGCTTGCCAGCCTCCGCCCGCCGGGCGGGGCCGCGCAGGCGTGATCCGGACCGTTGCGAGGAAGCTCATGTCCATCAAGCCTCTCGTCCTGTTCATGACCTCGGAGATGTACCCCTTCTCCAAGACCGGCGGCCTGGCCGACGTGCTGGGCGCCCTGCCGCTGACCCTGCACCGCATGGGCGTGAACACCGCCGTCGTGACCCCCATGTACGGCCGCTTCGCCACCTCCGGGTTCAACCTGCGCCTGCTCACCGAGCGCTGCCCTGTGGGCTACCCCTGGGCGCCCATCACCGCCGAGATCTACCAGGCCGACTACTACGGCATGCCGGTGTACTTCGTGGGCCGGGGCGAATACTTCGACCGCAGGTTCCTCTACAACACCCACGCGGGCGACTATTTCGACAACTGCGAGCGCTTCAACTTCTTCTGCCGGGCCACCCTGGAGTGGGCGCGCAGGCTCGACTGGGCCCCGGCCGTGATCCACGCCCACGACTGGCAGAGCGCGCTGGTGCCCGCCTACCTGCACTTCTGGCGGCGCACGGACCCCTACTGGAAAGACACCAAGACCGTGCTGACCATCCACAACCTGGCCTTCCAGGGCCGCTTCGCCTCGCGCCTGTTCTTCGACTCCGGCCTGCCCGCCGAGGCCTGGAACATGAACGGGGCCGAGTTCTTCGGCGACTTCAACCTGCTCAAGACCGGCATCGCCTATGCCGACGCCGTGACCACGGTGAGCCCCACCTATGCCGAGGAGATTTTGACCCCGGAGTTCGGCTGCGGGCTGGAGGGCATGTTGCGCCGCCGCCGTGGCGTGCTGCGCGGCATCCTGAACGGCGCGGACTATTCCGTGTGGGACCCGCGCGACGACAAGTTCCTGCCCTGCATCTACCGCTCCGGCAGCCCGGAGGGCAAACTGGACTGCAAGCGCGCACTCTTGAAGGAGATGTGCCTGCCCGACCAGCTGGAGGACAAGCCGGTCTTAAGCTTCATCGGCCGCTTCCGCGGCCAGAAGGGCGTGGACCTGCTCGTCTCCATCATCCCGAGGCTCATGGAGATGGAGATCGGGCTCATCGTGCTCGGCGAGGGCAAGCTGGAACACGAGGCCCGGCTGCAGGAGCTGGCCGAGGAGCACCACGACCGGCTCTGCGTCATCGTGGGCTACTCCGAGGACCTGGCCCACCGCATCCAGGCCGGGTCGGACATCTTCCTCATGCCCTCGCGCTACGAACCCTGCGGGCTGACGCAGATGTACGCCCTGCGCTTCGGCACCCCGCCGGTGGCCACGGCCGTGGGCGGCCTGCGCGACACCATCGTGCCCTATCCGCACCCGCAGGCCACGGGCTTCACCTTTGCCGAGCCCGATCCCGAGAGCTTCTACCAGGGCATCTGCGAGGCCGTGGACCTGTGGAAGAACAAGAAGGCCTACTGGCGCGGCATGGTCGAGCGCGCCATGAGCCAGGACTTCAGCTGGGAGAAATCCGCCGCCAGGTACATCGAACTGTACCAGTCGCTGGGCACGCGGGTGTAGCCGAAACGTTCCACGCGGCCCCCGGGGGCCGCACCGAGGGGGACAAGATGCCGCTGAGCAAGACCTATTCCAAGGACAAGAGCCGCTGCAAGGTGGTCTTTTCCCTGCCCGAGGGCGCAGCTGGCGGGGCCAGGAAGCTCTTCCTGGCCGGGGAGTTCAATGACTGGAACCCCACGGGACTGCCCCTGCGCAAGGCCAAGGGCGTCTTCAGCGCGAGCCTGGAGCTGCCCGCGGGCTCGCCCTACCAGTACCGCTTCATCACCGACACGGGCGTCTGGCTGAACGACACCGAGGCCGACTGCTACGTCTACAGCGCCTTTGCCGACGCCGACAACTCCGTGGTCGTGCTCTAGCGGCCGCGGCCTTGCGGTCCGGCGCGCTTCTGCGGTAAGTCCTGGCGACATGAAGCCACGCACCAGCACGAGCGCGCCGACCGCAGCCGGGCCGACAGCAGTCGGCCCCCACGCAGTCAGCCCCCCCGCAGTCAACCCTGGGGACCGCCCATGACCGCGGCCCCTTCCTCCACAGCCCCTGGCACAGCCCGTGGCACAGCCCCCGGCGCAGCCCTCTGCGCCTTTGCCGGGGCCGGGCCGGTGCTTGCGCGCCTGCGCACGCTCTCGGCCCACGCGCCCCAGAGCCTGGTCATCGAGGGCGGCAGCGAGGCCGACCGCGAGGCCGCGGCCCTGGCCTGGGCCGCCACCCTCAACTGCGCGGCCGAGGCCGGTCTCCGGCCCTGCTGCCAGTGCCCGGCCTGTGTGCAGATCCATCAGGGCGTGTTCCTGGACCTCAAGGTCTTTGGCCGGGAGGAGAAGATCACCACCGAGGCCGTGCGCGAGGCCCTGCCCGAATGGGGCCAGCCCCCGCGCGGGCCGGGTACGCGCGTGAGCATCTTCCTCGGCGCCCACGAGCTGCACCCCTCGGTGGCCAACCTGCTGCTCAAGACCCTGGAGGAGCCCCGGCCCGGCAACGTCTTTGTCCTGGTGGCCCCGCAGCGCGAGCGCCTGCTCCAGACGCTGGTCTCGCGCAGCTTCGTGCTCACCCTGCCCTGGCCTGAAACCAGGGCCCCGGAGCCGGATGTGGCCGAGTGGCTGGACGCGCTGTTCACCTTCTGGGACACGGGGCAAGGCTGGTTCGAGCGCACCGGCACCAAGGGCGCGGCCGACCGCGCCCTGTGCTTCCGGCTGCTCTCGGCCTGCCAGCGCGAGCTGGTCCTGGCCCTCTCCGGGGCCCAGGGCAGTCCGGCGGCCCGGCGGCTGGCGCGGCTCGGCCCCCTGGGCCTGCGGCGGCTCGACCTGGTGCTGGCGAGTGCCCAGGAGGCGCTGACCCAGCCCACGGTGATGCCCGCGCTGGTGCTGGACTGGATCGCCACGGCCATGATCGGGAAGGGCGGCCGGGCAGGCTGACTGACGCTGTGAGCGACGCTCGGCCGGGCGGGCAGACGGCCCAAATGACTGCCAAGGCAGCCGGGCAGGCGCGGGGAAAGTGCCTAGAAGGCCTTGATCTTGGGGCAGGCGGACCGTTTGGGGATGAAAATTTTGAGCTCCGGCCGGGACGGCACGGTGCGCGCCAGGTTCTCGCGCAGGAAGGTCAGCGGCGAGACGGCCAAGAGCTGCGCCGGGTTCTCGAAGCTCTGGCAGAACAGCTCGCCCCAGTTGGTGGTGTAGATCACCGAGGCGAGCAGGATCTTGTTCTTGTCCGGCGGCACCGGCAGGTTCAGGATCACGTAGGCCCGGGTCACGTGCTCGTCCTTCAGGTATTCCTCCATGTCCGGGTCCAGGATCTCGCGCCGCGGAAAAAAGGCCGTGAGGTCCGTGAGCAGGGCCTGCACGTCCATCACCGCGATGGGCGCCAGGCTCGTCTCGGCCTGCACCGCCAGCCCCGGCTCATAGATGCCGTTGACCAGGACCCAGGCCAGGAGCCGCGCCACGTCCGTGTCCCGGCGGATGGGCGCCAGCGACTCCACCGCGGCCTTGCCTGTGGCGCGCTCCTTGCCCTTCACGGCCCAGACCGTGCGCTTGCCCGGCGCCTTCTCGGCATAGAAGAGGAGCTCGGTAAAGGCGATGTCCTCGGACAAGAAGGGCACCAGGCTGACCTTGTGCTCGTGCTGGGCGAAGTTGGCGGCGATGCGCCGGCCCAGGCGCGTCATGTCCTGCGGGTTGATGTGCGCGGCCCCGTGGTCGGCCCGGATGCCGCCCTGGATGCGGCGGTAGGCCGCGATCATGAACTGGTTCACCAGCCCGCCCAGGCGCAGGGAATTGGCGAAGGTGCCCGGCCCGCGCGCGCTCGCCCGCTGGCTGAACTCCGCCGGCATGTCCTCGGGCTCCACGTCGGCCTTGAGCCGCAGACATTCGGCCAAAAGGCCCAGTGAACCCTCGTCGCCCAGGGCGGCGTAGTGCGTGTGGACCGAGGCGAACAGCGCCAGGTACGGGTCCACCCACTGCGCCTCGCAGCGCCCGCGCTGCACGGCCTCCTTGATGCGGTCGCAGAGCAGGCGCATGGTCTGGCCGCGGCCCGCGTACTTCTCGAGCAACGCCAGCTTCATCACCGACTTGTAGGGGCTGTGCAGGGCCTTGACCATCTGCCACAGGCAGGCCCCGAAATACTCGCCCGGCGGGATGGGCTCGGGCTGGCCCAGGTCCACCAGCTCGGCGGCGGTGCGCGGGTCCAGGGCCTGGAGCTCCGCCAGCAGCGCCTGCGCGGCGTCCGCGTCCGCGCCCGGCTGGGCGGCCCACCAGAGCAGGTCGCGGCCGCCGAGCCTGAGCGCCGTGCGGTAGAACTCCTCCTTGAGCAGGGCCGCCTGGGCCGAGCCGGAACTCTCCTTGTCGCTCATGCCAAAGGAGTTGGTGCGCACCTCGTCCAAGGTCATGGCGAAGAAGTGCACCTCCAGGCCCAGCTGCTCTTCGGCCCAGACCTCCAGGGCGGACAGCTTGCGGCCCAGGCCTTCCCGGACCTGCTCAGGGGAGTCGGCCGGGGCGGTGTGGCAGAGCCAGCAGTCGATGTCCGAGGACGGCTTCTGGGCCACGGAGCCCAGGCTGCCGATGGCGTACAGGGCCTCGATGGTCAGCACAGGCCCGGCCTGGGTCCCGGGCGTCTGGCCGGGGAAGAATTTCTCCAGCAAAGCGTGGTCCACCCGGACCTGGGGTCCGTCCAGGGCGCAGGCCGGAACACCGGTTAGGCCCTGGGCCTGCTCGAACACGTCGGTGATCAGCAGCTGCGGCAGGAGCCGCAGGAACACGCCCTGGGACTCGGTCAGCCGTGCGAGCGCCAGCTCGGTGCGGCGCTGGTTCTGTCCGCGCATGGCGGCCAGGGTGCACCTGGCCTCGTCCACGCGCGCAAAGCGGTCCACGCAGGCCGCGACAAACGCCGCTCCGGGGCCGCTGCGCAGGGCCAGGGGCAGCTCCGCCGCCGCGTCCGGCCCGGCCAGGCCAGTTACCAGGCCAGTTGCCAGGGTGAACCGCCGGGCCGCGGCCAAATGCGGGTTGTCCGTGTGCCCGCCCTCCACCCGCAGGCCGGGCAGCGACGAGCGCAGGAAGCCGAGTCCCAGGGCCTCGCACTGGCGCAGGCAGGCCTGGACCAGGGTGCAGTCCGTGAACTCCGTGGCGCGCAAGACCGAGCGGAACACAAGCGCGCCGGACAGATCCGAGCGGGCAAAGACGCAGGAGGCCAGAACCGATTCCCGGACACGCAGGCCGGAGAAGGCGCTGGCCCGGACGCCCAGGCGGTCCAGCCGCACCTTGAAGAACTGCGCCCCGGCCAGGCAGGACTCGGCCACGGAGCAGCCGGTGAGGACGCAGCCTGACAGGCGCAGGCGCGCCGCGTCGCAACGCTCGAAGACGCAGAGCTCGAACCGGCAGTCCTGGAAGGCCGCGCCGCAGAGATCAACGCCCGAGAAGACGCAGGCCTGGAAGGTGCAGCCCTCGAAGCGGCTGTCCGCAAGGCCGCAGGCGTTCAGGCGCACCCGGCGGAAGACGACCTTGGTGAAGCGGCTGGCCGTGAGGTCCACGGACTGGAGGATGGAGCCGTCCAGGGTCAGGCCGCTCAGGCTCGATTGCGAATAATCCTGGTCCTTCAGGGGCGCCAGGGCGTCCTTCAGGGCCTCGGCCAGGGAAGCCCGGCGCGGGCTGGCGGCCTTGCCCGGGGCCGGGGGAACCGGCAGGGCCGCCAGCGCCGCGACCTCAGCCTCGTCCCGGGCGGCCGCAAGGGCGGCCTGGGCCGAGAGCAGCTCCGCCAGGGCCTGCAGCGCGGCCTTGTCCAGCGCGGCCTGCATGGCCTTGGCCGCGCGGCGCACGAAATCGGGCTCAACGCGCACCAGGGCGCCGAAGACCTGGCCCAGGACAACGGGCCGGTCGTCCTCGGGCCCGTCCTGTGGGATGTCCTCCAGCAGGGGCGTGAGCCCCAGCCGGGGCAGAAGCGGCGTGAGCCTGAGGGCTGCCTGGCGCGCGGCCCCGCCCTGGCGCAGCAGATCCGCCAGGACCAGTCCCAGGATCTCCGGCTCGGCCTGGGCCGCCGGAAGCAGCAGCAGCGGGGCCTCGGGCAGCACGGCCAGACGGCTCAGCTCGGCCAACAGGGCGGTCTCGCGCACCTCCAGATCAGGGGCCGCGGCCAGAAGCGGAGCCAGGCGGCTCGGTCCCTCGGACCCGGCCGAGCGCAGGGCATAGCCCAGGGCCTCGGATTGGATGGCCGGGGTAGCCAGGCTGGCCCGGGCCGTGAGCAGGGCCTCGGCCTGGGCCGCCCCGGGCGTCCCGGCAAAGGCCTTGGGCAGGGCCTCGGCCATGCAGGCCGCGAGCATGGCCTCGCGCAGGGGCCGGGCCAGGGGTGTGCCCTCCTCGGCCAGGGCGCGCAGGAACTCGAGCAGCTCCCTGGGGTCGCAGCGCCCCGGAGCGGGCAGCAGGCCCTTGAGCCAGGCCGTGTACTGCTTGTCGTCGGCCAGGGGGACCAGGAACATCTCGTTGACCAGGGCCAGGGATTCGCGGCCGGGCAAGGCCAGGAGGACCGGCGTGAGCTGCGGCAGGGGCAGGCTGCGGGCCTGGATGAGCAGCATGGCCAGGCTGCGGCCAAACCGACCCAGGCCCAGCAGGGCCTGCAGCGCGCGCGGCACGAGCGACATATCGCGCAGGGTGCGCGCCACGGCGAAGAGCAGGCCGGCGGCCTCCCCGGCTGCGGCCAGGTCCTGCGGGGCGGCGTCAGGCCCGGCCGAGAGCGCCGCCAGGTCCGCGAAGATGGGCGGCAGAAACTTCTGCGCATCCCCCTGCCCGGCGCGGACAAACTTCCGCAGGGCTCCTGCGGCTTCGGCAACAGACTGGCTCATGGCCGGAACATACAGCGGAACGCACAGGGAGTCGAGGCCCGCTGGCAACGCAAAATTGAGTAAAAAAAAATGCACTCGCCTCTTGACATTGTACGTAGCCAGGGGTAATTGGACTCCAACTATAGGCCTATGGGCCCGGCCTACGCGGCCGACAAGGGCGGCGTGTATGTCAGCGTCAAGGGCGCCTACGAGGCCAAGGACAGCTCTGGCGGCACCTCTGACACCGCTGCCGCAGCCACCAACCAGAACTCCACCAACTCCTTCCGCGACCGGAGCAGCGGCTGGGCCCTCGGCGGCGCCCTGGGCTACAACTTCGCCGGCATGGGCGTCCCGGTCCGCGCTGAGGCGGAGTATCTGTACCACAGCCAGTTCAAGCTGCACTCGACGAACTCCACCACGGGTATCGTTGACGCCAAGTATGACATCCAGACCGGCTTCGCCAACTTCTACTACGACATCAAGACCGGCACCTCCTTCACCCCGTATGTGGGCGCTGGTCTCGGCGTGGCCTGGATCAACCAGAAGGTCAGCGAGAACTCCGCCGCAGTGAACTTCGGCGGCAACCACGACACCACCAACTTCGCCTGGAACCTGGGCGCTGGCGTGGGCTACTCCCTCACCGACAACATCGTCATCGACCTGGGCTACCGTTACACCAGCTTCGGCGATGCCAAGAAGATCAACGGGGCCGCCATTGCGACCACCCACTTGCAGACCAAGGACATCACCGCCCACGAGGCCCTGCTCGGCCTGCGCTACCAGTTCTAACTGGGACGACCAGAACCACGATCAGCGGCCCTGCGCAAGCGGGGCCGCTTTTTTTTGCCTGCGGCCAGGCCCAAGCAAAGGGGCCAACACCGGATCTCCCGGCCTGGCCCCTGCGTCATTCCAAACAGATGGGGTCGGTTATTCGCTTTCGGGCAAAACCCTACGCCCCGGCGACCCGGAAGACCGCATCGACCATGGCCTGGGCCTCGCGCTGCAAGAGCGCCAGATGCTCGCGGCCCAGGAAGCTCTCGGCGTAGATCTTGTAGATGTCCTCCGTGCCCGAGGGCCTTGCAGCGAACCAGCCGTTCTCGGTCACCACCTTGAGCCCGCCGATGTCGGCGCCATTGCCCGGCGCGCGGGTGAGCTTGGCCAGGATGGGCTCCCCGGCGAGGCTCGTCGCCGCCACCATCGAAGGGGTGAGCTTCTTGAAGGCCGCCTTCTGGACCGGCGTGGCCGGGGCGTCCAGGCGCTCGTAGACCGGGCTGCCATAGCGCTCCGTGAGACCAAGGTAGAGCTGGCCGGGGTCCTGGCCCGTGCGCGCGGTGATCTCGGCCGCCAGCAGGCCCATGATGATGCCGTCCTTGTCCGTGGTCCAGACCGTGCCGTCACGGCGCAGGAAGCTCGCGCCCGCGCTCTCCTCGCCGCCGAAGCCGCAGGAGCCGTCGAGCAGCCCGGCCACGAACCACTTGAAGCCCACGGGCACCTCCGAGAGCTTGCGGCCCAGCCCCCGGGCCACGCGGTCGAGCATGGAGCTCGACACCAGCGTCTTGCCCACCACGGCGTCTGCGCGCCAGCCGGGCCGGTTCCGGAACAGGTAGTCCACGGCCACGGAAAGGTAGTGGTTGGGATTCATCAGCCCGACGCTTCTGGTGACGATGCCGTGGCGGTCGAAGTCCGGGTCGTTGCCAAAGGCCACGTCAAAGCTGTCCTTGTGCGCAATGAGCCCCTGCATGGCGTAGTTTGATGAGCAGTCCATGCGGATCTTGCCGTCCTTGTCCACGCTCATGAAGGAGAAGGTCGGGTCCACGGTCTGGTTGACCACCGTGAGGTTGATGCCCCAGCGCTCAGCGATGGGCCCAAAGTACCCCACGCCCGAGCCGCCCAGGGGGTCGGCCCCGATCCGCAGGCCCGAGGCCTTGATGGCCTCCATGTCCAGCACATTGCCCAGGTCGTCCACATAGGGCGCCACATAGTCGATCAGGTGCGTGGTCTCGGCCGTCAGCGCGTGCACCAACGGCATCCGGCGCACCCCGGCGAGGTTGGCCCGCAGGAGCTCGTTGGCCCGGTCCTCGATGGCGCGGGTGGTGCCCGTGTCCGCCGGGCCGCCCTCGGGCGGGTTGTACTTGAAGCCCCCGTCCTGGGGCGGATTGTGCGAGGGGGTCACCACCACCCCGTCGGCCCGCCGGTTCTGCGGATTGCGGTTGTGGCCGAGGATGGCGTGGGAGATCACCGGCGTTGGCGTGAAGCCGTTGTCCGCCTGGATCATGACGTCCACGCCGTGGGCCGCGAAGACCTCAAGCGCCGTGTTCAGCGCCGGGGCGCTTAGTGCGTGGGTGTCCATGCCCATGAACAGCGGGCCGCGGATGCCGGAAACCGCGCGGTTCTCCACGATGGCCTGGCTGATGGCCAGGATGTGGGCCTCGTTGAAGCTGCCGGCCGAGCTCGAACCGCGGTGGCCCGAGGTGCCGAAGCTGACCTTTTGCGCCGGGTCATCGGGATCAGGCGCAAGGGCCGAAAAGTCGGCCAGCAGGCGCGGGATGTCGGCCAAAATCTCCTTGGGCGCGGGCTTGCCCGCCAGGGGGTGAACGGCCATGTGCGTCTCCGTGTGGCTTTGAGCCGGGGCGTCTAGCCCTTGGCGCCGGTGAGTTCGGAAAGCTTCCTGTCCATCTCGCGCAGGCGGGTGGCCAGGACCTCGCAGAAGATGCGGTAGAGGATGGCCTGGAGCACGAACTTGTCCTGCTTCGCCTCGTGGTCGAAGAGCGAGGCGTCCACCACCACGCAGAGCGTCGGGCTTATGGCCTGGATGCTGGCCGAGCGCGGGCTGCCGTCGATGATGCCCATCTCGCCGAAGACATCGCCCAGGCGGCGGATGGTGCTGACCTCCATGCCCTTGAGGGTGATCCGGAGCTCGCCCTTGACCAGGAAGAAGACCCAGGCGTCATAGTCCCCCTCGCGGATGAGATACTCCCCGACCTCGTACTTGCGCATGCGGCTCATGCGCACCACCTCCTGGACCAGCTTCTCCTCCATGGAGGAGAAGGCCGGGATCTTGCGGAACTGCTCCAGGGTCTCGGTGTTGGTCGGGTCGAAATCGAGTTCCTTCATGGCCACCTCGGCGAGCTTGCACCCAACATGCCTGAATCCCAGGCCGTGGGCAAGTCAGGCCCCTGGGTCGCCTTGAGATAAATTCACCGCAGAGCCCTCCCCGGCCAAGCGGCGCCATTTGCCCCTGCCCTTGATCATGGCCCGTGGCTGGGGTATGGGGACCAAGGGGCCGCCCCCCGCCTTGAGCCGTCGCCATGGGGCGCCAGCCGCTGACAACCGAAGAGGAGCGCATGGACACGAGCCCCAAGAACGTGCGGGAGCACATCGCCCGTTCCAAGTTCTTCCTGCAACGCAAGGACATCCTGGCCTGCCTCAAGTCGCTGGTCACGGCGCTCGAGCTTTTGGCCGCCGGGCAGATCTACGGCCGCGAGCGCATCGAGATCGACATCCTCCTGGAGGAGGCCGTGCGCCTGCTCATGGAGCAGGACGCGCTCAAGCAGGCCTTCCCCGCCGGACTTTCACACAAGAAGGGCAAGGAGCGCGAACTCGCGGCCACCTTCAAGCGTGTGCTCCAGGCCCTGGACGCCGTGCTGGGCAAGGCCCGGGTGGAGGAGCGGCGCAAGCAGCTGGCCGAGCTCGACGAACTCATCCTGAGCGGCCAGAACGAGCTGGAGCAGAAGCATCCCATGGAGGCGCGCAAGCTCTTCCGCCGCGCGGCCGATCTCTACGGCGAGGAGCCGGGACTGCTCGTGGACCTCGGGCAGCGCTTCCTGCTGGCCGGGCTGCTGACTGAGGCCGTGGAATACCTGCAAAAGGGCCTGGAGACCACGCCGGGCGACCTGCGTGTCTATGCCGCCCTGTCCCAGTGCCATGATGCCCTGGGGGATACCGAGAAGGCCGATGAGATCCTGAAGGCAGCCATACGGCGCTTCGGGCCGGTGGAGGCCCTGAACCTGCGCCTGGCCAAGAACGCGCTGGAGCGCCGCAGCTGGGACGAGGCCCTCGTCAACGCCCAGCTGGCGCTCAAGCTGAATCCCCAGAACCAGGAGGCCCACCGCCTGGCCTCTGCCGCCAGCGAGCGCGTCTACGGCAACCCCCAGGCCTACCTGCGCGAGGAGCCCAGGCCGGGCGGCGAGGGCAGCAGCAAGGAAATCAAGCTCGAGTTCTAGGCCTGGGCCGTCAGGCGTCCAGGCCCGGCGCCTGCTGCCCGGACGGCTGCCCGGATGGCAGCCCGGATGGCCGGGTATCCAGGAGCAGGTGTACGCAGAAAGTCGTGCCCTCGCCCGGCTCGCTGTCCACCACGATGCCGCCGCCCATGCATTCGACGATGCGCCGGACAATGGACAGGCCAAGGCCCGCGCCCTCGAAGCAGCGCGATTGGGAGCCGTCGGCCTGGGTGAAATGGTCGAAGATGTGGGGCAGCTTGTCGTCCGGGATGCCCACGCCCGTGTCCAGGACCTCCAGATAGAGCCGGAACCGGCCGGGCTGGCTGGCCAAGGGCCGCGCCCAGGCCGACACCGCCACCTGGCCCGCGGCCGTGAACTTCAGGGCATTGCCCACGAGATTGAACAGCACCTGCCGCACCCGCCCCTCGTCGCCCACGAACTGCTCCGGCACGCTCTCGTCCACCAGGAAGCAGAGCGCGAGCCCCTTGTGGGCGCAGGCGGGTTGGTACAGCTGGGCCAGGGAGCCGAAGGTCTCGCGCAGGGAGAAGGGCTGGTGGTGCAGCACCAGCGGCCCGGACTCCATGCGCGAGAATTCGAGGATGTCGTTGAGCAGGGTGAGCAGCCTGCGGCCGGAGTCAAAGGCCATGTCCACCTGACTGGCCTGCTCCTGTGAAGTGCACGAATTTTTCAGCAGATGGAGCATGCCCAACAGGCCGTTCAGCGGGGTGCGTATCTCGTGGCTCATGTTGGCCATGAATTCGCTCTTAGCCTGGCTGGCGGCCTCGGCCGCGGCGCGGGCCTGCTCGGTCTCGCGCAGGCTCTTGCCCAGCCGCCTGCCACCCAGAATCACCCCGGACAGGCCAAGCGCCCAGATCATGGTGTGGCCGACGATGTCCTTGCCCGCATGGAGGCGGAAGTCGGCCAGCTGCGCCTTAATGGGCACGGTCACACTGATGCCGCCGCGGATGTCGCCTTCCTTGTAGCCCTGTTTGGCATGGCACTTGAGGCACGCCGTGTCGGTCGAAAACGGGCGCATGATCCGCATGTGCTCCTCGCCGCCAATGGATTCGCGGGAAGAGACCTCGGCCGCGCCGCGCTCGAAGCCCAGCAGCGCTACGCGCTCCCAGTCGTCCGGGACGTTGCCGGGCCGGGTGGGCCGGAGGCTGGTGATGTGCCCCTTGATCCCTTGGGAGCTCCAGTCCAGCTCGTTGACCTGGCGCATCATGTAGGCGGGGTTGACCAGGGTCAGGACCTGCCCGCCCGTGGTCCGCAGGTCGCGGTCCGGGACATCGAGGTAGGGATTGGGCCGGTTGGCCTTGTCGACCAGCACATACACCCCGCCGTGCAAGGCGTTCCAGCGCCGGAAGCCCATGTCCTTCTCCAAGGCAATGCGCGCGATGCCCCGGAGATCTTCATGCAGATCCGCATAGTCGCGCGCAAAGCTGAGCACACCGGACAGGGCCACGGCACAGGTCCAGCCCAGGGCGACAAGGGTGACAAAGTGGCGCTGCTGCATGACGGGGGCCTCGCGTCTTGCGTCCGCCGGACGGCCGACCGGATGTCGGCGGACCGGACAAACTCAATGCTCAGCCAGTGTAGATCATTCTTCACCCCACAGGTCAAGTGCAACAGAAAAAGGCCGGAGTCCTTGCGGACCCCGGCCTTCGGCGTTCTGGAATGGGGAATGGGAGCTAGTACATGCCGCCCATGCCGCCCATGCCACCCATGCCGCCCATGCCACCGCCGCCCATGGCCGGGGCAGAGCCCTTGGGCTCGGGCTTGTCGGCAATGGCGCACTCGGTGGTGAGCAGGAGGCCCGCCACGGAGGCGGCGTTCTGCAGGGCGATGCGGGTAACCTTCTTGGGATCGATGACGCCGGCCTTGATCAGGTCCTCGTACACGCCGGTGCCGGCGTTGAAGCCGAAGCCGTCCTTGCCGGCCTTGACCTTCTCGACCACGATGGAGCCCTCGAAGCCCGCGTTGGCAGCGATGCAGCGCAGGGGCACCTCGACGGCGCGGCGGATGATGTCGATGCCCGCCAGCTCGTCGTCGTCCACGGCCTTGACCTTGTCGAGCACCTTCTGGCAGCGCACCAGGGCCACGCCGCCGCCAGGCACGATGCCTTCCTCGACAGCCGCGCGGGTGGCGTTCAGCGCATCCTCGACACGGGCCTTCTTTTCCTTCATCTCGGTCTCGGTGGCCGCGCCCACGTGGATGACGGCCACGCCGCCCACGATCTTGGCCAGGCGCTCCTGGAGCTTCTCCTGGTCATAGCTGGAGGAGGTCTCGGCGATCTCGTTTCTGATCTGCTTCACGCGGGCGGCGATGTCGGCCTTCTTGCCCTTGCCGTCCACGATGGTCGTGGATTCCTTGTCAATGACCACGCGCTTGGCCTGGCCCAGGTCGTTCACGGTGATGGACTCCAGGCGCACGCCCATGTCCTCGGACACGCAGGTGCCGCCGGTCAGGACGGCGATGTCCTGGAGCATGGCCTTGCGGCGGTCGCCAAAGCCCGGGGCCTTGACCGCGGAGACGTTGAGCGTGCCGCGCAGCTTGTTGACCACAAGCGTGGCCAGGGCCTCGCCCTCGATGTCCTCAGCGATGATGACGAGCGGCTTGCTCATCTTGGCCACCTGCTCGAGCACGGGCAGCATGTCCTTCATGCTGGAGATCTTCTTCTCCACGATGAGGATCAGCGCGTCTTCAACCTCGCAGGTCATCTTGTCCGGATTGGTGACGAAGTAGGGGGAGAGGTAGCCGCGGTCGAACTTCATGCCTTCCACGACGTCGAGGTCCGTCTCCAGGCCCTTGGCCTCCTCAACGGTGATGACGCCCTCTTTGCCGACCTTGTTCATGGCCTCGGCGATGATGTTGCCGATGGTGGGGTCATTGTTGGCGGAGATGGTGCCGACCTGGGCGATCTCTTTCTGGTCGCGGGTGGGCTTGGTGAACTTGGAGAGCTCGGCCACGACGGCTTCCACGGCCTTGTCGATGCCGCGCTTGATGGCCATGGGATTGCGGCCCGCGGCCACGAGCTTCACGCCCTCGGCAAAGATGCCCTGGGCCAGGATGGTGGCGGTGGTGGTGCCGTCACCGGCCACGTCGGACGTCTTGGAGGCGACCTCCTTGACCATCTGAGCGCCCATGTTCTCGAACTTGTCCTCGAGATCGATCTCCTTGGCCACGGTGACGCCGTCCTTGGTGATCAAGGGCGAGCCGAAGCTGCGGTCGATGACCACGTTGCGGCCCTTGGGTCCCAGGGTGACCTTCACGGCGTTGGACAGCTTGTCCACGCCGATCTTCAGCTTCTTGCGCGCCTTGGCGTCAAAAATGATTTCCTTGGCCATGTTGGAACTCCTTCAAAGAAATTTTATGCCTTGCGGCGTTTACAGTCCGTGTGCGGGCCTGCGCCCTGTGGGACCAGCGGTCCCACCCCCTAAAAGACCCGAAGGGTCCCCGAAGGGTCCTACTTCTCGACGATGGCCAGGATGTCGTCCTCGCGCAGCACCAGGTGCTCCACGCCGTCGATCTTGATCTCCGTGCCCGCGTACTTGGTGAACAGCACCAGATCGCCAGCCTTGACGGACATCTTGACCAGGGTGCCCTTGTCGTCCAGCTTGCCGGGGCCGGCGGCCACGACCTTGCCGCGCTGGGGCTTCTCCTTGGCGCTGTCGGGGATGATGATGCCGCCAGCGGTCACTTCCTCGGACTCCAGGCGTTTCACCAGAACACGGTCATTGAGGGGCTTCAACTTCATCGCTTCGGTCCTCCAGAGGGCTATACTTGTTGTTGTACGCCAGCGTACGCCGGAATTCGGCCACGGGCGCCGGTGGACTAAAAAGCGCCCCGCTCTTGCGCGCGGGGCGTTTCAGGCAGGGGGAGAGTAAACACTATTGCCGGTCTGTCAACCTTTGCCTGCCCAAAAAAATCGCCCTACCCCGTGGCCTCGGCCCCACCGTTGGCCAGCGGCGTACGGCCGTAGAGCTCGCACAGGCTGCGCAGGGCCTCGGCCAGGGCGCGGTCCGGGCCAAGGAGGCAGAGGCGGTCCTTTGGCAGGCGCCAGCCCCAGTTGCCCTTGCCGGTGCCCGGGATGTTCATGCGGTGGCTCCCGTCCAGGTCCAGCAGGTCCTGGGCCGGTATCACGCAACCGCGGGCCGGGCTCACGAACGCCAGGCGGATCAGCTCACGCACCACGGTGTCCGCGCCGACCTTGCGGCCCAGGTAGCGCGAGAGCACCCGGCGCAGGGAGGCGTCGGCGTCGTCCGTAAACCAGCCGCGCGTGGTGTTGTTGTCGTGGGTGCCGGTGTAGACCACGCAGTTCTTCTCGTGGTTGTGCGGGGAGTCCGGGCTGTACGGCGTGTGCGGGCCAAAGGCGAACTGCAATATCTTCATGCCCGGGAGATTGAAGCGCGCCTTGAGCTCCCGCACGTCGTCGGTGATGATCCCCAGGTCCTCGGCGATGATGGGCAGGTGCCCGTGGACGTCCAGGAGCGCCTCGAGCATCTCGGCTCCCAGGGCCGGAACCCAGGCCCCGCGCACCGCGGTCTTCTCCGCGGCCTCGATCTCCCAGTACCCGGCAAAGCCCCGGAAGTGGTCCAGGCGCACCAGGTCGAACAGGCCGAAATTGTGGCGCATGCGCCGGAGCCACCAGGCAAAGCCCTCGGCCCGGCAGGCCTCCCAGTCGAACACCGGGTTGCCCCAGCGCTGGCCCGTGGCGCTGAAATAGTCCGGCGGCACCCCGGCCACGAAGAGCGGCTTGCCGTCCTCGTCCAGCTTGAACAGGCGCCGATTGGCCCAGACATCGGCCGAATCAAGGGTCACGTAGATGGGCACGTCACCGATGAGCTCCACGTCGAGCCTGGAAAGCTCATACCTGAGGCGGCCCCACTGGCGGAAGAACAGCCACTGGCAGAACTGGTGGAACAGGACCTCGCGGCGCAGCAGGCCGCCATAGCTTTGCAGGGCCTCCTCGCTGCGGTCGCGGATGTCCTTGGGCCAGGCGGTCCAGGCCACGCCGCCGAAGTGCTGCTTGAGCGCCATGAACAGGGCGAAGTCCGGCAGCCAGGCCGCGTTGTGGCCCCGGAACTCGGCAAAGGCGGGCTCGTCCTCAAGCCGACAGGGCAGCTTGCAGGCCAGCCCCCCGGGCAGGTTCCCCCCGGCCAGGCAGCGCTCAAAGACCTGGCGCAGCATGGCGCCCTTGCTCATCTCCACGGCCGGGAAGTCCACCCGTTCGCCCGCGGGCAGGGCAAAGGCGGTGAGCTCGCCGGGCGTCAACAGACCGTCGTCCGCCAGGCCCTCGGGGCTGATGCACAGGTTGTTGCCCGCAAAGGCCGAGAAGCTGGAGTACGGGGAGTTGCCCAGGCTGGAGGCCGTGGGCGAGATGGGCAGCATCTGCCAGCGGCTCTGGCCGGCGAGCGCCAGGAACTCGGCAAAGCGCAGGGCCTCGGGCCCCAGGTCGCCGATGCCGAAGCGCGAAGGCAGGGAGGTGAGGTGCAAGAGCACGCCGCTGGTCCGCCGCATGAAGCCTCCTTGACGTTGCCGAAGGGCGAGACCACGCAGGGCCGCCTGCCCCCCTCCTACACGCAAGCTCGCCGGAGAGGAAGGGGGCCGGGCGGCCCTGCGGGCAGGAAAGGCGCTGGGCGGCCTGGGCAAAATATCCCTGGCACGCAAGGTGCATCCTTGACGCCAGGAAGATCCCCCCAAGGGCTTACAAGGAGGCCCCCCATGCCCGAGACGTACAGACAACCGGTGCGCGAACAGGTGCTGGAGGCCCTGGGCCAGACCCAGGACAGCCTGCACGAGCTGGACTACGAGGACGTCGCCCTTTCCGCGGCAGGCCTGCAACTGGTGCGCCGGGCCGCGGCCACGGTGCTGCGCCGCTTGACCGGCATGGCGGCCGAGGACCTGCCCCTGTCCCGGGCTTTGGCCCTGTTCCTGGACCACGTGTTCTGGAACGAGGCCACGGGCGGGCTCATCCTCTGCGCCGAGCTCTCGGACAAGAGCGTCTGCCTGCCCATCCCGCCCGACTGCTGGGGCATCAAGCCCCACACCGGGTACGAGCAGTAACGCCTTGCCCGGCGACCGGGCATAAGGCCCCACACCGGTACGAGCAGTCGCGACCTGCCCGGCTGCCGGGGCCATACACCAACACGCGCAAAACGCGCGTGCCGGACCAGGGCAGAGAGCCCGGGCCCGGCACACGCGAGCAGCTCATCCGGCCCCGCAGGGGCCGTTCTATTTCAGGAAGGTCTGGGCCCGGTCCGGGCCCACGGAAACCAGGCCCACAGGCACGCCGGAGAGCTCCTCCAGCCGCAGCAGGTAGGCCCTGGCGTTCTCCGGCAGGCCGGCCCAGGAGGTCACCGCGCTCAAGTCCTCGTCCCAACCGGGCATGGTCTCGTACAGCGGCAGCACGTCGGCCATGCCGTTCTGCTCCTGGGGCGGATAGTCCATCCGCGCGCCCCGGTACTCATAGGCCACGCAGATCTTGAGTTCCTTGAGGCCCGAGAGCACGTCGAGCTTGGTCACGGCCAGCTCCGTGGGGCCGTTCAGGCGCGCGCTCTCGCGCAGCACCACGAGGTCCAGCCAGCCGCAGCGGCGCTTGCGGCCGGTGGTGGCCCCGAACTCCCCGCCCTTCTCCTGCAGGTACTCGCCCGTGGCGTCGAACAGCTCCGTGGGGAACGGCCCGCCGCCCACGCGCGTGGTGTAGGCCTTGACGATGGCGATGATGCGCTCGAGCAGCCGGGGCGAACAGCCCGAGCCCGAGGCCGCGTTGCCGGACACCGTGGTGGACGAGGTCACAAAGGGGTACGTGCCGTGGTCGATGTCCAGGTGCGTGCCCTGGGCGCCCTCGAAGAGCACCGAGCCGCCGCCCGCAACAGCCTTCTGGATGGCCGTGGACACGTCGCCCAGGTACGGGCGCAGGCGCTCGGCAAAGGGCAGCAGCTCACGGAAGACCTGCTCCGGGTCCATGGCCTCACAGCCATAGAGCTGGGTGAACAGGATGTTCTTCTCCACCAGGGCGGCCTCGATCTTGGCGCGCAGGAGCTCCGGGTCGGCCAGGTCGCAGGCGCGGATGCCGCAGCGGTGCATCTTGTCCTCGTAGCAGGGGCCGATGCCCCGGCCCGTGGTGCCGATCTTGGACCCCTTGGAAAGGGAACCTTCCCTTGCCGAATCCAGTTTACGATGGTAGGAAAGAATCACAT
>Ga0007792_10000290_pt1 | contig 18335 bp, 15 predicted proteins | sample CryBogmetaGMA6M_FD_60371 | JGI IMG/M metagenome (GOLD analysis project Ga0007792, IMG submission 60371) | Freshwater microbial communities from Crystal Bog, Wisconsin, USA - MA6M | ecosystem: Environmental > Aquatic > Freshwater > Lake | place: Crystal Bog, Wisconsin, USA | collected 2009-07-06
CAGGATCTGCCGACACAGCGACCATCATTCGCTCGCACGCTGCGGTGACGAAAAAATCTGTACGAGTGAACATCGAAGCCGACAGCATCAACTCCGCCTTGCTCTTGCCCGGCGAAGCCGTGGGCAGCGAAGCCATCGATTTATTGGTCAAAGAAGTGGCTCGCGAAATGACAGTCAAGTCTGGTCAAAAATGCACCGCCATTCGCCGCGTACTGGTACCCGAAAGTTTGTACGACAGCGTGGCGCAAGCCCTGTCGGCACGCTTGGCAAAAACGACTGTGGGTAACCCACGCAACGAAACCGTGCGCATGGGTGCCGTGGTCAACCGAGAACAATTCAACGCCGTGCGCGATGGCTTGGCTTATTTGAAAGCCCAAACCGCTGTGCTGCACGATGGCAGCACGCATGCATTGGTCGATGCCGATGCGGCCATCGCTTGCTGCGTTGGCCCCACACTCTTGGGCACACGCGATGCCGCAGGCAGCGATGCCGCCGACCGCGTGCACGACACGGAAGTGTTTGGTCCCGTGGCCACCTTGGTGCCCTACCGCAACAACGACCTCGACCATGCACTGCAACTTATCCGTCGCGGTCAAGGCTCATTGGTGGCGTCCGTCTACGGCAGTGACCCCACTGCGTTAGGCAAAGCCATTCCAGAGCTCACCGACAGCCACGGTCGTGTACACGCTATCTCCCCCGATGTGGCGGCACTGCATACAGGTCATGGCAATGTCATGCCCCAGTCACTCCATGGGGGCCCGGGTCGCGCTGGTGGTGGGGAAGAGTTGGGCGGCTTGCGTGCACTCAACTTCTACCACCGCCGAGCTGCCATACAAGCCAGCACCGCTGTGTTGACACAACTCAAATAACTACCTCAGCATCGACTTGGAGGAGACAAACATGACGACAAACAACACCACCCAAGAGGTGGCAGCACCACCCGAGCAGTTCAACTTCGCGCAATTTTTGCTCGAACGCAATGCAGAGCGAGCCGACCGTCCCGCCTTCATCGACGACCAAGGCTCGCTCACCTATGGCGACTTGTCAAAACGTGTGCGCAGCATGGCCACCGGTTTGCGCAGCTTAGGACTTCGACGCGAAGAGCGCGTGCTGCTGCTGATGCACGACTGCAACGATTGGCCCGTGAGCTTCTTAGGAGCCATGTACGCCGGCCTCGTTCCCGTGGCAGTGAACACCTTGCTAACTGCCGACGACTTCGCTTACATGCTAGAGCACTCACGCGCGCAAGCTGTGTTGGTCTCGGGCGCATTACTACCCACGCTGACAGCAGCCATGACGCGCTCGGACCATGAAGTCACAAAGGTCATTGTCTCCAATCCAGCGGCGCCGTTGCACCCAGCCGAAGTGGAATTCGAGTCATTCTTGCAAGCACAACAACCGATGGCTAAATCTGCACACACCAAAGCAGATGACCCAGGGTTTTGGCTTTACTCATCCGGCTCGACAGGTCGCCCCAAAGGCACCGTTCACTCGCACGCCAACCCCTATTGGTCATCGATGCTCTACGGGAAAAACACGTTGAAACTGACTGAAAACGATGTCTGTTTCTCAGCGGCCAAACTGTTCTTCGCCTACGGCTTAGGCAACGGACTTACATTCCCGATGACTGTGGGCGCATGCGCCATTCTGATGTCCGAGCGCCCCACACCAGACGCCACGTTCAAACGCTTGACGGGTGGCATTGGCGGTATCAAGCCCTCCGTGTTCTTCGGCGCGCCCACCGGCTTTGCCGGCATGTTGGCTCACCCCAATCTGCCCAACAAAGAGCAAGTGGCGATGCGCTTGGTGTCCTCCGCAGGGGAAGCACTCCCTGCAGAACTGGGTCAACGTTTTCACCAACATTTCGGCATTGATATCGTTGATGGCATTGGCTCTACGGAAATGTTGCACATCTACTTGTCTAACCTACCTCACGACGTTCGCTACGGCACCACCGGTTGGCCTGTTCCCGGATACGAAGTGGAACTTCGCGGAGATGATGGCCAAGCTGTCCCCGATGGGGAGCCTGGTGACCTTTACACAAAAGGCCCATCAGCAGCCCTGATGTACTGGGGCAACCGCGAGAAAAGCCGCGAAACATTTCAAGGCGGCTGGACCAAGAGTGGCGACAAATACATCCGTAATGCTGAAGGCACCTACACCTATGGCGGCCGCTCGGATGACATGCTCAAAGTCAGCGGTATTTACGTGAGTCCTTTCGAAGTAGAAGCCACACTCATACAACACCCTGCCGTATTAGAGGCCGCCGTGATCGGTGTCAACGACAGCGATGGTTTAACAAAAACCAAAGCTTTTGTCGTTCGAAAAGATGGCGCCCATGTCACTGACGAAGAGCTCAAAGCTTTCGTCAAGGACAAACTAGCACCCTATAAATACCCTCGTCTAATCGAGTTTGTCGCCGAGTTGCCAAAAACTGCGACCGGCAAGATTCAGCGTTTCAAGCTGCGCGCGCAAGAAGCTAAAGCCTAATGACTCGGATTAGCTTCGTTGACATCGACTGGCAAGGTCGTGCCATTCGCATTGAGCACCAGTGGCTCAACGCGCATTTGGCCGATGCACCGCTGTTTGTGTTTTTGCACGAAGGCTTGGGCTCGGTCGCCATGTGGCGCGACTACCCGCAGCAACTGTGTGACGCACTCGGTGTGCGTGGCTTGGTGTACTCGCGCCCAGGCTACGGCCAGTCCTCCCCGCGTGAAGCAGACGAGAACTGGGCACCCAACTTCATGCACGCCCAAGCACACGAGGTGCTGCCTGCTTTGCTCAAGGCTTTAGAGGTGGATGAAGCCCCTTGGCTATTCGGCCACAGCGATGGTGGCTCTATTGCGCTGTTGTCTGCGTCGCGTCACGCCACAGCTGGTGTGATGGTGCTGGCCCCACACATCCGGGTGGAAGATGTGTCCATCAGTAGCATTGCACTGGCCAAAGAGGCCTATGAAAACACTGATTTACGTGAGCGCTTAGTTCACTACCATGCCAATGTGGACTCTGCGTTTTGGGGTTGGAACCGGATTTGGCTCGCCCCAGAATTTCGCGATTGGTCCATCGAACAAGAACTCACATCCATCACCTGCCCTGTGTTGGCCATTCAGGGCATCAACGACGAGTACGGCACGTTGGCACAAATTCGAGACATCCAACAACACGTGGCAGACACACAACTGCTTGAACTGGAGAACTGTGCTCACTCACCGCACCGAGATCAACCTGAAGCGCTCACACAAGCATGTGTCAACTTCTTTCAAGCACACCTTTCACCCACCGCGCAACCTTAGAAAAAACCAGGAGACAACCATGCAAAAAAGAACAGTTTTAATATCCGCCGCTGCATTTGCCGTGATCGCTGCGACCACCAACACGTGGGCGCAAGCACACCCCCAAAGCAAACTCAAAGTGGGCTTCATGCTGCCCGCTACAGGCACATTTGCCTCACTGGGCACCGCCATCGACAACGGTTTCCGTTTGTACGTGGCGGAACAAGGCGGAAAGATTGCAGGTCGCGAAGTGGAATACGTGCGCGTGGACGACGAAAGCGATCCATCCAAAGCCACGGACAACGTGAATAAACTCATCAAGCGCGACAACGTCGATGTAATCGTGGGTACCGTGCACAGCGGTGTGGCCATGGCCATGGCCAAAGCGGCCAAAGAGTCAGGCACGTTGTTGATTGTGCCCAATGCAGGTGCTGCGGCTGTCACTGGCGCCATGTGTGCGCCCAACATCTTCCGCTCTAGCTTTAGCAACTGGCAACCTGGTTACGCCATGGGCGAAGTGGCTGCGAAAAAAGGCCACAAGCGCATCGTCACCATCACGTGGAAATACGCTGCGGGTGACGAAGCAGTCAAAGGTTTCAAAGAGAGCTTCGAGAAGAACGGCGGCACAGTGGTGAAAGAACTCAACCTGCCATTCCCTAACGTCGAGTTCCAAGCCTTACTGACCGAAATCGCAGCCACAAAACCCGATGCGGTGTTCACCTTCTTTGCTGGCGGTGGCGCTGTGAAGTTTGTCAAAGACTACGCGGCGGCCGGTTTGAAGAAAAACATCCCGCTGTACGGTTCTGGCTTCTTGACCGATGGCACCTTGGAAGCCCAAGGTGCTGATGCTGATGGTTTGCTCACCACACTGCACTACGCCGACAACCTCAACAGCAAGCGCGACCAAAACTTCCGCTTAGCCTATGCAAAAACCTACAAACTGCAACCCGACGTGTATGCCGTGCAAGGCTACGACGCAGGTCAGATTTTGGGCATTGGTTTGAATGCCACCAAAGGTGATGCAAAAAACATTCAAGGTTTTGCACAAGCCGTACGTGCAGCCAAAATCGACAGCCCACGCGGAACCTTCACGATCTCTAAAAACCACAATCCTGTGCAAGACATTTACTTGCGCAAAGTGGTTGGCAAAGAAAACGTGATGGACAGCATCGCATCGAAAGCACTGGCTGATCCAGGGCTCGGGTGCAAGATGTAAGAGCACCTGCCATGGACTTTGCTACTTTCCTCATCCAATGCCTCAACGCCCTGCAATACGGCTTGCTGTTGTTTCTGGTGGCCTCGGGCCTGACCTTGATCTTCGGCATCATGGGTGTTATCAACTTAGCCCATGGCAGCTTCTACATGATCGGAGCCTACATGGCCTACGCCTTGGCACCCGCTGTCTCGGCTATTTTTGGGGGTGAGTTCTTCAGCACACTGGCCGTGGGGCTAGTGTTGTCTGTCATCCTTGGCTATGTGCTCGAGTGGGCATTTTTTAGCTACCTCTACGAGCGAGAGCATTTGCAACAAGTGCTCATGACCTACGGCTTGATTTTGGTATTTGAAGAACTGCGCAGCATGCTCGTCGGCGACGACGTGCATGGTGTGACAGTGCCTGAATGGCTCAACGGGTCTTTCGCGCTCAACGAGGTGATGTCCTATCCCGTCTATCGGCTTTTCATGAGTGGCGTGTGTTTGCTGCTGGCCATTGGCATGTGGTTTGTATTCACCCGCACACGGCTGGGCATGATGATTCGCGCGGGCACATCCAACCGCGAAATGGTGCAAAGCCTAGGCATCGACATCACGTTGCTGTACCGCATTGTGTTTGCCATCGGCGTGGCACTGGCTGTGTTTGCCGGCATGATCGCCGCGCCTGTTTCTAGCGTGTACCCAGGCATGGGTAACTCGGTGCTGATCATCTGCTTTGTGGTGGTGGTCATTGGCGGCATTGGCTCTATCAAAGGCGCGCTATTGGCGGCGTTGTTGATTGGTTTGGTCGATACGTTTGGCAATGTGTTGCTGCCTCAAGCGGCGGGCGTACTGGTGTATGTATTGATGGCGCTAATTTTGTTGTGGCGCCCCAATGGTTTATTCAAGGACTGAGAACAAACTCATGCGTCATCCAACTTCTTTTGTCCTTATTTTTTTTGGTCTGCTCGCGCTGTGGCCTGTCATGTCGGGTTCTTATGGTGCCGACTTGGTGGCCAAGATCATGATCTACGCCTTGCTTGCTTTGAGCCTTGAGCTTTTGGTAGGCAGCACCGGTTTGGTGTGCTTTGGTCAGGCTGCCTTTTTTGGCATTGGTGCTTATGCTGCCATTTTGTTGTCACCCATCGACGGCAGCGCACCCTCGCTGTGGCTGTCGTTGCTCAGCGCCATTGCGCTGGCTTCGGTGTATGCCTTGGCGGTCGGCGCACTGTCGCTTCGCACACAAGGTGTGTACTTCATCATGGTCACTTTGGCGTTTTCGCAAATGGCTTACTACGTGGTGCACGACACGCCCTTGGGTGGCGGCACCGATGGCATCTACATGTACGTCAAGCCCACGTGGGGCTGGGTCGATTTAGACAAACCAGCACACATGTATGGCCTGATTTGGCTCAGCTTGTTGATGGGGTTTTTATTTTTTTCACAGCTGCTGCGCTCGCCGTTTGGTCGTGCCCTTGCAGGCATTCGTGTGAATGAACAACGCATGAAAGCCACTGGCTTTTCGGTCTATCCCTACAAACTAGCAGCATTCACCCTATCGGGCGCCATGGCTGGCTGGGCCGGCTATTTGTTTGCCATCAAAGACGGGTTTGTGAATCCTGAGTTACTAAGCTGGCACCTCAGTGGCGCGGTTTTAGTGATGATTATTTTGGGTGGCTTAGGCCACATGCGCGGAGCACTATTAGGAGCCTTTGCATTTGCCCTTCTGCAAGAGTTGTTTCAATCCGAAGCGGTGTTTGGCAACTATGCCAAACACTGGCACTTGAGTTTAGGCTTAGCCATCATGGCATGCGTGGCTTTCATGCCGCATGGCTTGGTAGCGCTGCCTGCGCAATTGCGCGAGCGGCTATCGGGACGCAAAAACCACAAAGCCTCAGCGGCTGCGCTGGAGGAACAAGCATGACACGCGATGTCCTTCTGCAAGGCATAAACCTCACCCGTCGCTGGGGTGGTTTGGTGGCCGTCAACAACGTCTCGATCTCCCTCAAGCGCGGCCAAGTGCATGCTGTCATTGGCACCAACGGTGCGGGCAAGTCCACGCTCATCAACTTGCTTTCAGGTGAGTTTCCACCGTCATCTGGTCAAGTTGAACTGCTGGGGCAAGGTGTGTCGCACTGGGCGCAATCGCGTCGTGCACGTGCGGGCTTGGGTCGCAGCTACCAACGCAACACCATCTTTCCAAGCTTCACCGTGCTTGAAAACTGTCGACTCTCCGCACAGGCACAGCACCAACAAGCATGGGCATTTTGGCGCAGTGCCGAGCGCGATGCCACCACGCGCAGCATCGCGCTCGATGTGGCTACGCGTGTAGGGCTGGGTGATTCTCTCGACTGTCAAGCTGGATTTTTAAGCCACGGTCAAAAGCGCCAACTTGAAATTGCCATGTGCTTGGCTACCGCACCACAGGTATTGCTATTGGACGAGCCCTTGGCAGGCATGGGCGCGGAAGAAACAGAACGCATGCTGACCCTCTTGCAAGAACTCAAACAAGACCATGCGATTCTTTTGGTCGAGCACGACATGGATGCAGTTTTTCGCATTGCTGATCTCATCACCGTGATGGTCAACGGCCTTGTCATCGCCACTGGTACACCCGATGAAGTGCGCAACAACTCTGACGTTCGCACCGCCTACTTGGGAGATCACTGATGTCGGTCAACTCTGAAATTATTTTGCAAGCCCAAGACATCCACGCTTGGTATGACAGTAGCCACGTGCTGCACGGTGTGAGCCTGGACATTCGCAAAGGCGAAACCGTGGGCCTGCTTGGCCGCAACGGCATGGGCAAAAGCACGCTCATCCGCAGCTTGCTTGGCCATGTGAGCCAACGTGATGGCCACATCAGTTTGTTTGGTCACGACATCTCTAAAGCACGCCCCCATGAAGTCGCCCGACACGGTGTGGCCTATGTACCAGAAGGTCGCGGCGTGTTTGGCAACCTCACCGTGCGCGAGAACCTGATCATGGCGTCACGCCCTGGCCGTGATGACCGCAACGACTGGACGCTAGAACGCGTGCTGCACACATTCCCCCGCCTGTCCGAACGTTTGACTAACTTGGGCAGCCAACTGTCGGGCGGCGAACAACAAATGCTGTCGATTGGTCGCGCCTTGATGACGCACCCCGACCTCATCATCTTGGACGAAGCCACCGAAGGTTTGGCTCCGCTCATCGTGACCGAGATTTGGCGCGTGATTGACGACATCAAAGCCAGTGGCATGGCGGTGCTGATCGTCGACCGCGATTGGCACAAAGTGCTGTCGCGCAGCAACCGTGCTTTGGTCTTGCAAAAAGGTTTGGTGGTCTTACATGGCGATGCACAAGACTTGCTGCATAACCCAGAGCTTCCTAACTTTTTGGGCGTGTGATCTGAGATGAAAGCGATCTACATCAACGGCCACGGCGGCAACGACGTGGTGCACGTGGGCGATCGCCCAACACCCCAAAGACAAACAGGTGAAGTGCTGGTTCGCATGCAAGCCAGCACGCTGAATCAAGTCGACCTCTACATGCGCAACAGCGGCGCAGGCATTACGCACCAACTGCCGCAGACCATGGGCATCGAAGGCTTTGGCCATGTGGCCGAGTGCGACGCCGACAGTGGCTTTAAGGTGGGTGATGCGGTGTTGATCCACCCCAGCATCAGCTGCGGCCAATGCGAGTTTTGCCAACGCGGTGATGACGTGTTGTGCTCCCGCATTTCCTTCATCGGCGAACACCGCGACGGCGCTTGGTCAGAGTACCTCGCCGTTCCTTCACGCAACGTGCTTATCGCACCCAGCTACCTCACTGCCGTCGAAGCTTCCGCCTTGGCGGTGACACACCTCACCGCGTGGCGCATGCTGGTCACACAGGGGCAGCTCAAAGCAGGACAAACTGTTTTGGTGTTTGGAATTGGTGGTGGCGTGTCTGTGGCAGCCTTGCAATTGGCCAAGGCCATGGGTGCGCGCGTCATCGTCACCTCACGCCATGCTCATAAGCTTGAACGAGCCAAAGACATGGGTGCCGAGCTAGGCATTCATACACCCAACGAAGACGTAGTGAAAAGCGTCATGGCCTTCACCAGCAAACGTGGCGTGGACTTGGTGATTGAAAACGTGGGCGAAGCCGTTTGGGGTGACGCCATGAAGTCGCTAGTGCGCGGTGGCAGGCTGGTCACATGCGGTGCTACCAGCGGCGATCAACCGCCAGCGGATCTGCGCCGCATCTTCATTCGTCAACTACAAATTTTTGGTTCCACCTTGGGCAACCTACAAGAGTTCAAAGACTTGTTGAAATTTTGTGAGCAACACCAAACGCGCCCTGTGATTGACCGTGTGTTTCCGATGGATCAAGTGCACGAAGCTTTGGATGTGATGTCGCGTGCCGAGCAGTTTGGAAAAATTGCACTCGCCTTGCACGATGCATAAAGCAAGTTGAAGGCGCAGCGCACAGCTGCAGCGTCAATACTTGCTCAATATGTCTTTTGCGGCCACACGCATGTAACCGCACAAAGGCGATTCACTGCGTGACCTGAGAGACACCCAGCCAAACTTAGCTGTTGCATTCAACTCAGGTGACATCTTGAGCACCACCAATTCAGGGGCCAACGACCTAACAGCCACCATGATGGCGTCGGTCGAGCGAACGACGTCCAACAAGCTCGAAATTTCTTCACAACGCAAATTCACCAGCACGTCAGGATGCGCATCTGGTCCATAGCGATTCACCAAGATGCGGGCCACCTCGTCACTCAAAGGGGTAGATGCCACGGGGAACTCTTTCACTTTGGCAAGCGTCACTTGCCGTACTTTGCTTAACGGATGGCCTTTGCGGCACATAAAGGCACCCGGCATTTCACACAAGGCTTCGACCACGAGGTCGCTGGATGGATTGAGGGACCGAATATCCAACACAAGTGCATCTAAGTGCCTATCGCGCAAAGCTTGAACCAACAACAATGTGGAGCCACGGGAAATTTCTAAATGACCTTGTGGGTATTCGCTAGCCATATGGGCCAACAAAGGTGTCATCAATAAGGCGCCGGGCCCTGACCCCAAACCAATACGGACCTTGCCCGTTTGACCGCTGAGCAATTGCTGACCGCTTTGCTTCAAATTATTGGCACGGTCAATCAGCTCACGGGCTTGCACATAGATGTAATGCCCAAACGCCGTGAGTTCGATTTTGCGCCCCACCCTGTCAAACAACTGATGTCCAAACTCATCTTCAATCGTTTTGATGCTGCGGCTCAACGCGGGTTGGCTCACGTGCAACTTGACAGCAGATTTACTGAACGACCCCGTGTTCACCAGCTCTAGGAAATGTCTCAGTTGCACCAAAGTCATCGAACATCCAATCTATGCATTGAAGTTATTGATAATTAAATTATTATGCATTGGACACAACAGCTTTCGCTTCTTACGATGCACATAAATCAATAAGGAGACAAGCCATGACATTTAACCGCCGCCATCTATTAGGACTGTTCGCAGCTCTGAGCAGCCTGTTCATTAGCGCCACCGCACAAGCGGACACCGCCTACCCCAGCAAGCCCGTCACGTTGATGGTCCCCTATCCAGCGGGCGGCTTGTCTGACGTGATTGCCCGCACCGTCAACAACACACTGTCTAAGAACTTTGGACAGACGGTGATCGTCGACAACTTGGGCGGTGCCAGCGGTTCGATCGCAGCGCAAAAAGTGCTCAACTCGCCGGCTGACGGACAAATCATTTTTCAAGGCTCACCCAACGAATTGATCTTGGCACCACTGGCCATTTCTGCCGTGAAGTTCAAGAGCGAAGATTTCCGTTTGGTGCAAATGATTGCCACAGCGCAAATTGCATTTTTGGCGCGCAAAGATTTGCCTGTGAACTCTGTGGATGAGTTTTTGGTCTACGCAAAGAAAGAAGCACAAGCGGGCCGCCCCATTACCTACGCCAGCGTGGGGCCAGGTAGCTTTTATCACCTGCTGGGTGAACACTTGTCCAAAGTGACTAACATTCCCATGACACATGTGCCCTACAAAGGCGCTGCGCCCGCCAACCAAGATTTATTGGGCAGCCAAGTTGATATTTTCTTAGCTCCGTTTGGCAAAGCCTACGATGAGTTGAACAAGCAAGGCAAACTCAAAGTTTTGGCTATGCTCAACAGCGAACGCTTGGAGTCGGTCAAAGACTACCCAGCTATCAGCGAAAGCAAAACACTCAAGAATTTCACATTCACCATTTGGACTGGTTATTTTGTGAAGAAAGAAACACCGGAAGCGGTGGTGCAAGTCATTCACAAAGCCATCACCGACTCTTTGTCTGACCCAGCTGTGCGCAGTGGCTTAGAAGCAAACAGCCAATTGGTGGCCAAACCTCTGTCCTTGCAAGCGGTGGACAAAGCTTATGTCGATGGCACGGCACAGTTCCGCGCGATTGCCAAGTCGATCAACTTGCAGCCCCAGTGACATGACCTATTTGCGTGATGCACTCACCAGCCGCGTGGGCGAATTTATTAAGCTGCGCCGTGATATTCATCGCCACCCCGAGTTGGCGTTTGAAGAACACCGTACGTCTGACTTGGTTGCCGCCAAGTTAGAGAGCTGGGGCTACGCCGTGCATCGCGGCTTAGGCGGCACGGGTGTAGTGGGCACATTGACGCGAGGACAAGGCCAGCTCCGCTTAGGCCTGCGCGCCGACATGGATGCGCTACCCATTCAAGAAGCCACAGGAACTGAATGGTCCAGCCTGAAGCCCGGCGTCATGCATGCATGCGGCCACGATGGTCACACGGCCATGCTCTTGGCTGCGGCTCAATCAATTGCGCAAGACGTCTCATTCAACGGCACCTTGAATTTGATTTTCCAGCCCGCCGAAGAAGGCGGTGGCGGCGCGGTACGCATGATGGACGATGGTTTGTTTGAACACCACCCATGCGATGCCGTCTTCGCCATGCACAACATGCCAGGCACACCTGTGGGGCATTTTGTGTTTCGCGACGGATCAGCCATGGCCTCCAGCGATTACGTGACCATCCGCGTGCACGGCACAGGTGGACATGGGGCTATGCCGCACCGAGCTGCAGATCCCTTGGTGGCAGCAGCCTCCATCGTCATGGCACTGCAAACCATCGTCTCTCGCAACGTCGACCCGCTCGACACAGCCGTCGTCACGGTGGGTGCGTTGCATGCGGGGCAAGCCAACAACGTCATTCCTGCATTGGCTACCTTAGAGCTCAGCGTGCGATCTCTAAACCCTGAGGTGAGGCGCTTGCTTGAGCAACGTATGAAAGCTTTGGTGGCGGCGCAAGCAGAAAGTTTTGGCGTGACAGCTGATATTGATTGGCTCCCGGGCTACTGTGTACTGGTAAATTCAAAGGCAGAAACAGACTTTGCACGACAAGTGGCCCTTGATTTGGTGGGACCAGAACGTGTGACCTTGCAAGGCCCAGCTTTGACTGGCAGTGAAGACTTTGCGTTCATGCTCGAAAAAATACCTGGCAGCTATTTACTCATTGGCAATGGTGATGCAACCTCTGCAGGTGCGTGCATGGTGCACAACCCGGGCTACGACTTCAACGATGACAACATCGCCACGGGTGCAGCTTATTGGATGGCTCTGGTCGAAAGGTTTCTCGCACACTGATTTTTGATTTATTACTCGACCTTGTGTCGACATGTCATCGGGAGAGACTGCCAACGCCATGCGTGCTGGGCAGCGCCGAAGGAGCAACCGCCCCGGAAACTCTCAGGCAAAGGGACCGGTGACATGACCCAACTCTGAAGAGCTGCTGACGAATTCGTCCGTCAGTGCACCGAAGGAGCAAACGATGGTTGCTTAGCAACCTCGTGAATCTCTCAGGTCCAAAAACAGAGGGGGCGCATCAAACATGCACAGGGCATGTTGGTGCTCAAACCCTTGACGTTTTTGAAAGCACCTTCATCATGAAAACAATCGCAGTTATTGGCGGCGGCATCACGGGCGTCACCACCGCATACGCTTTGGCCAAACGCGGGTTTGCCGTCACTTTGTTCGAGCGCCATCGTTATGCAGCCATGGAAACTTCGTTCGCCAACGGCGGGCAATTGTCTGCATCCAACGCAGAGGTTTGGACGCATTGGTCCACCATCCTCAAAGGCTTGAAGTGGATGCTTAAAAGTGACGCACCTTTGTTGGTCAACCCAGCACCCACTTGGCACAAGATTTCTTGGTTTGCTGAGTTCATTGCAGCCATGCCCCATTACGAACGCAACACCGTCGAGACCGTACGTTTGGCTGTGGCTGCTCGCCAACATTTGTTTGCTTGGGCACAAGAAGAAGGCATTGATTTCGACCTGAAGAAGGAAGGCATCCTGCACATCTACCGTGACAAAAAAGGGTTTGACCATGCGGGCAAAGTGTCTGTCATGCTGGCCAAAGGTGGTCTTCCTCGTCATGCCGTGACACCAGCAGAAATGAAAGCCATCGAGCCCACCTTGGCCGGCACTTACTACGGCGGCTACTTTACCGAGAGTGATGCCACAGGTGACATTCATAAATTCACCAAGGGACTTGCCGATGCCGCTTCACGGCTAGGTGTACGAACGCTGTACGGGCAAGATGTGACATCGGTTCAAAGCAGTGGGCAACAGGCGGTCATTACCGTTGCACAGAAACAGGCAACCCCAAGCATTTATACCTTTGACAGCGTTGTCATTTGTGCAGGTGTTGCCAGTCGCGACTTTGCGGCACAGCTGGGCGATCGCGTAAACATTTATCCTGTCAAAGGCTACTCCATCACGGTCAACTTGAACGATGAAGAAAGTCAAATGGGCGCCCCCACCGTGAGCTTGCTAGATGACGAAACCAAGCTGGTCACGAGTCGCTTGGGAATCAACCGCTTCCGAGTTGCTGGCACAGCCGAATTCAATGGTGTGGACCGCGACATTCGTGCGGACCGTATTCGCCCCTTGGTTGAGTGGGTAGAACAATGCTTCCCCCGCATCAACACCCGCTCGGTGGTGCCATGGGCTGGCTTGCGACCCATGATGCCCAACATGATGCCACGCGTGGGTCAAGGTAAAGCTGCCAATGTGTTCTACAACACCGGCCACGGGCACTTGGGCTGGACACTTTCTGCCGTGACAGCAGAACTGGTTTCCGACACCATCGTCAAAGCGGTGGACGTCAAAAAGTTAGTCCATGGCATGAATTTTCAAGCGACATCTGCAGGCAACTTTTAAAAATTGAGTTCATGCATTCATCGAACCCTCAGGTGTGATAAGCGGGTTGGCGTATTGAATGAGTTGCGCAGGAAAGTACTTGGGGCTCCAGCCTGAGAGTTCGATCGACTCGTTGGGTTTGTACGTGGCCACGCTCAATGCCTCGTCTTGCCATGGAAATCCGGCGTCGGCCCAGCTGTGATTCACTGCCCACGGTGAACATCACTCACGCGATTTCCCTCTCTCGGTAATCAGCCACTGTTTCGTCAATGGTCGGGGGGGGGTGGATGTCTATGGCAATCAAATCTTTGTGCTTCATCGCTGGATGGGATGAGTAGTCAATCTAGGGGAAAGTCCCAGTGTTTTTTTAACTTTCGCATCACCACAATAACGTTATAAATTATAACTTTATACATTCAATAAACGAACTCGATATGACCACCACTCCACATCCTTCGATCGAACGTGCGCGCGCCACAGGTGTATTTCTGGATATGCATGGCGCTGTCGCCGTGGTTCGACTGTGCCGCCCAGCCAAGCGTAATGCGCTCAGTGATGCACTGATCGAGGCTTTGCGTGACGTCTTTCAAAACCTCCCCCCCGAAGCCGGCGCAGCCGTGATTCACGGCGAAGGCGATCATTTCTGTGCAGGCCTCGATTTATCCGAACTGAAAGATCGCGATGCCGGTGAAGGCGTGCACCACTCTCGCAGCTGGCACGCAGCCTTAGAAACTTTGCAGTACGGGCGCGTGCCTGTGATTGTAGCATTGCACGGTGCGGTAGTAGGCGGCGGTTTAGAGCTGGCATCCGCCACGCACATCCGTGTGGCTGACGACAGCACATTCTTTGCACTGCCCGAAGGCACACGCGGCATCTTTGTGGGTGGCGGTGGCTCGGTGCGTATTCCCAAACTGATTGGTGTGGCACGCATGACAGACATGATGCTCACCGGTCGCGTTTACAACGCGCAGGACGGCGAGCGTTTGGGCTTTGCCCAATACCTAGTGCCTGCAGGGGAATCTTTGGCCAAGGCCATCGCGTTGGCTGAGCGCATTGCCACCAACGCACCACTGACCAACTACGCGCTCATGCACGCGCTGCCTCGCATTGCCGAGCAACCTGCAGACCATGGTTTCTTGACCGAAGCGTTGATGGCGTCAATCGCGCAATCAGCACCCGAGGCCAAAGCACGCGTGCGCGCCTTCCTCGAAGGCAAAGCACCCAAGGTCAGCAAAGACTGACACCAACACACAACAGATACCTCAACAAGAATTTTCTACTGTGTTAACGAGCAGATAAACAATGATCACAGCTAAATTTCGTCCACTGAAGTTCGGCGTTACACGCGTGAGCCTGCGTGACGGCCCCAGCGGCACGCACTACCTAAAGGCTGACCAAGCCTTGCAAGAGTTTCCTGAACGCCTGAGTGACCGCTTGCGTCACTGGGCCCAAGAAGTACCCGAGCGCACCATGTTTGCACGCCGCGTTAAACAAGCAGATGGCAGTTTCGGTGACTGGCGTCACGTCAACTACCAAGAGGCGTGGTCAACCGCACGCAATATTGCGCAAGGCTTGATTGACCGTGGCTTGAACGCCGAGCGGCCTGTGGTCATCTTGAGCGAAAACAGCTTAGAACACGCCTTGCTGACATTAGGCTGCATGCTGGCGGGCGTGCCGTTTGTGCCCACTTCACCTCCCTACTCTTTGGTGAGCGTGGACTACGACAAGCTCAAGCATGTGCTGAAAACTGTCACGCCGGGTTTGGTGTTTGCGCAAGACGAGCGCTATGCCAAAGCCATCCACGCCACCGTAGGTCAAGACACAGAAGTGGTGTTGCACGATGGCCGCGTGGCAGACCGCGCTACCACCAGCTTTACCCAACTGTGCGCCACCCAAGCAACCGATGCGGTAGGCAAGGCCATGGCGGCCACAGGCCCAGACACTATCGTGAAGTTTTTGTTCACGAGTGGCTCGACCAAACTACCCAAGGCTGTGATCAATACCAACCGCTTGTGTTGCGCCAACCAGCAGCAAATGAGCCAATCAATGCCTGTACTGTTAGAGCAACCCTTAGTGCTGGTGGACTGGCTACCCTGGAACCATACCTTTGGTGGCAACCACAACTTTGGCATGGTGGTGTTCCACGGCGGCACGATGTACATCGATGACGGCAAGCCCACCCCTGCGCTCATTGACGAAACTTTGCGTAACTTGCGCGAAGTGGCGCCCACGGTGTACTTCAACGTGCCCACGGGCTACGAAGCCATTGCCAACGCGATGAAGACCGACGATGCATTGCGCAAAACTTTTTTGTCACGCGTCAAGATGTTCTTCTATGCAGGCGCTGCGCTGACCCAACCCATTTGGGACAGCTTGTACGAAAGCGAAGAACGCGAAATTGACGAACGCATTGTGATGACCTCTGGCCTCGGTATGACCGAGTCTGGTCCTTTTGGTTTATTCGTCACCAGTCCCAATGTGCATGCTGGAGACTTGGGCGTTCCAACACCCGGCATGGAAGTAAAGCTGGTTGACACCGACGGTAAAACCGAAGTGCGCTACCGCGGCCCCAACATCACGCCTGGCTACTGGCGTGCACCCAAAGAAACCGCCGATGCGTTTGACGAAGAAGGCTTCTTCAAAACCGGTGATGCGGTGAAGTGGATCGACGAAACCGATGTGCACTTGGGCCTCAAGTTTGATGGCCGCATTGCGGAAGACTTCAAACTCGCAACCGGCACATTTGTAAGCGTGGGGCCTTTGCGCGGCAAGATCATTGCAGCCGGCACGCCCTACATCCAAGACGCCGTGCTTACAGGCATCAACCTCAAAGAAGTAGGCGCCATGGTGTTCACCACACCACGTGTGCGTGAACTGGCCGGTTTGCCAGATAGCACTCCATTGGCCGATGTGTTGGCTGCACCCGCCGTGCTGGCAAAGTTTCAACAAGTAGTCAACGAGTTATCGGGCAACAGCACGGGTAGCGCCAACCGCATTGCACGCATGTGCTTATTAAGCGAGCCCCCCACCATTGACAAGGGTGAGATCACCGACAAAGGCTCGATCAACCAACGCTCTGTGTTGCACCACCGCGCCGACACGGTAGAAGCGCTGCATGGCGACCGCTTGCACTACATCCTCAAACCACAGGTTTAAAAAGAGAACAACATGACAGCTAAAGGATTTTTCAACGCGTTTGCCGATGTGTGGATGCACGAAGGTGTGCGCACACCCATGGTGGACTACTGCGGTGCACTCGGCCACATTTCCCCTACCGATCTGGGCATCAAAGCCGCACGCGAAGCGTTGAAGCGCGCGGGCATTGCTCCCACAGAAATCGACTCGGTCATCACAGGCAACATGGCACCTGGTGACTTTGACCAATTTTTCTTGCCTCGCCACATTGGCTTGTATGCTGGCGTTCCTCAAGAAGTGCCTGCCATCATGGCCCAACGCATTTGCGGCACAGGCTTTGAGTTGTTCCGCCAAGCGGGCGAGCAAATCGAAGCAGGTGCGTGTAACGCAGCATTGGTCGTTGGCACCGAAAGCATGACGCGCAACCCTATTGCCGCGTTTGACCACCGCACCGGCTTTAAGCTCGGCGCACCTGTGGGTTTCAAAGACTACATGTGGGAAGCGCTCAAAGACCCAGCTGCTGGCATCAACATGATCCAGACCGCTGAGAACTTGGCCAAGAAATACAACATCACCCGCGAAGAAGTCGATCAATTTGCATCTGACTCTTTTGCCAAAGCGGTGGCTGCACAAGAAGCCGGTTTCCATGCTGGCGAAATCGTGCCCGTGATCACAGAGAAATTTGAACTCGAAGGCTACAAAGCTCGCGGCATCAAACTGCAAGGCAAGATGACCGAAGTCAACGCCGACACACACGCTCGCATTTCCCCCGTGGAAGTACTGGCCAAGCTCAGACCTGTTTACGAAGACGGCGTGCAAACCGGTGGCAACAGCGCCGCTTTGGTCGATGCGGCTGCGGCTTGTGTGGTGACCTCTGGCAGTTACGCCAAAGCTCACGGTAAAAAGCCATTGGCCCGTTTGGTGGCTGCAGCGTCTGTAGGTGTACCGCCCGAAATCATGGGCATTGGCCCAGCACCTGCGATTCGCTTGTTGCTGGAACGTACAGGCTTGCAACTGTCAGACATTGGCCGCTTCGAAATCAACGAAGCACAAGGCGCACAAACCTTGGCCGTGGGTCGAGAACTGGATCTCGACATGTCAAAACTCAACGTCAACGGCGGCGCCATTGCTTTGGGCCATCCTCTCGCCTGCACAGGTGTGCGTTTGACCATCACCTTGGCACGCGAACTCAAGCGATCAGGTCTGCGCTATGGCATCTCCAGCGCTTGCGTAGGTGGCGGACAAGGCATTGCGCTGCTGATCGAAAACCCAGAGGGCGCCTGAGGCACCTCACCCACACACTCACTGAAAAAAACGTTTATGAATATTCAAGGACAAGCAGCATTGGTGACAGGCGGAGGCTCTGGCCTCGGTGAAGCCACGGCACGTGAACTGGCCAGCTTGGGCGCCAAGGTCGCCGTGCTCGACCTCAACATGGACAACGCGCAACGCGTCGCGAACGAGATTGGTGGCGTGGCTGTGTTGTGCAACGTCTCTGACCCCGAGAGCATGGCAAAAGCCATCGAGACAGCGGCAGCGGCGCATGGACC
>Ga0007792_10000291_pt1 | contig 18329 bp, 21 predicted proteins | sample CryBogmetaGMA6M_FD_60371 | JGI IMG/M metagenome (GOLD analysis project Ga0007792, IMG submission 60371) | Freshwater microbial communities from Crystal Bog, Wisconsin, USA - MA6M | ecosystem: Environmental > Aquatic > Freshwater > Lake | place: Crystal Bog, Wisconsin, USA | collected 2009-07-06
CATTGGTGACATCGTAAAAGTAGCTCCCGGCTACGCACGCAACTACCTGCTCCCCAATATACTGGCTGTCGTCGCCACCGAGTCCAATGCCAAAGCTCTTGAGCACGCAAAACGTCAACTGGCCTACAAGAAAAACAAAACTCTTGAAGCCGCAAAAAATCTCGGCGCAAAACTTGAGGCACTGGCGATTGTTCTGACTCACAAGGCTGGCGAGGAAGGCAAACTGTTCGGAGCCGTAACCAACATGGATATTGCCGCCTTCCTGAAAGCCAACGGCTTCGATATCGATCGCAAAGGCATTATTCTTGCCGACGCCATCAAGCACACCGGTGAATTCACCGCAACGCTGAAGATTCACCCGGAAGTAACCGCCACACTGAAGATTACCGTCGCCGCCGCATAATCCGGCGTCGTACCCGCAGTAAGATAAAGCCCGCAGAGAGTTTAGACTCTTTGCGGGCTTTATTCATTTCAAAAACCAATACCTGTAAAGCAGTTCACCACTGAGACACGGAGAAAAACCAAGACTTTTTGGGGGTAATCCAAAACCGTTATATCGCCATTTACCTTCTTTTCCCCTGCCTCTTTTGCCTCTGAAGTTCTCTGTGTCTCGGTGCCTCAGTGTTTAATACCGGTTTCTTGTTGATTTTCTTCCCTACTCACACACAATAACAGCTTCAATGCGATAGTTCTTCCGCCGTCCGGCAGCGGTCTGGTTTGAGGCAATCGGCCTACTTTTTCCATACCCGACGGCGGAAAGCCGGCTGGCGTCGATCCCAAAGGTGGTGACAAGATAATCCCGCACGCGGTCAACACGGTTCTGAGACAGTGTCACCATTCGTGCCGCGCCACCAGCAGCGGTGTACCCCTCAATCGTTCCCTTCACCGTCGGGTTCTCTTTCAGGAACCACCAGGCGCGATGACACTCCCTGACCGATAGCAATGCCGGATTTGTTCATGCCGGAGGGATCGGTGGCAGAGCTGCCGCCGCTGACGATGGTGCCGCCATTGATGATGTAGTTCGGGCTGGTCTGCACGCTTGCGGATGCCACAGCGGGCAGCAGCAGGTAAACGGCGAGTTGCAGGTTAAGGAGATATTTCATTACCGGTTCCTCCGGTGGATTAATTGCAACAATCTTGTCACCATCTAATATCTGTGCTACCGTATTCTCATCAATTCCAGACGAGGTTCACCATGGCAACCACAACGATTCAACTTAATGAAAAACAGCTTCTTGGTGCGTTATCAAGCTATCAGCCAACCGAGATCAAACGGCTTATCTCCCGTTTAGTGCGGATGAATCTCTATACACCACCATCTCTTGAAACGATAACCCGGACGGCATCTGCTTCTGTGCAACGTAACAAAACGCCAGAGTCAACGGTGCTGGAGGCCGTGAAATGGGCGCGCACTCAAAAGTAGTCCTTGACACCAATGTTTTCATTTCGGCATTCGGCTGGCGCGGAATTCCCTGGAGCATTGTTGATCTTGTTCGTAACGGCACCATCATCAACCATACGTCGGCAGAGATGCTGGAAGAGCTTCGCCGGGTGGTTGCATAGCCAAAACTTAAATTTTCAGCACAGTTGCAGGCCGATATTATCGAATTTGTTCTTGCCAATTCCAACCTCGTAATTCCTGCCAATGTTACAGATATAGACATTGATGACCCTGATGACCTTAAAGTTATTTCCTGTGCCGTTGCCGCCAAAGCCCATTGTATTATTTCAGGAGATCCTCATCTTCTTGATCTTGGTTCATACCGCACCATTGCTATTCTCAATCCAGCTGCTTTCATCTCATCCATTCGATAGCTAGTTTCCGTCCCACCTGCCACCCCAAACCTAACCCCTCCAACATCCCCTTATCAAGGGAGGCTTTTAAACCTAGAAAAAGCAGTTGTCCACGAAAAGCACGAACAAAATCAGAGAGATCTACAACTTTACGCGGTGTTTCGGATTTAGCGGCTGTTTTACTGAATGCTCAACTATGTATTGATTCTCGGATTCAGCTGATTTATCTCTTAGTGTGGTGATAAATATTTCAATATACGCAAGTACCAAATGGTGTTGCAAGCGAGTGCAGAAAGATAAACCTGTACAATCAGGACGTCGGGCAGCACCTCCAAACCTAACCCTTAAAACCTCTTTACCGCCTGAAAATAAACCGTAGGCTGGGTTATCTCACTCTTGCCGGTGGCGGCTCCAGCCGTTCTCCAGGCAACGCTGCTGCGGATACTGAAGCCTCCTTCATCAAACCAGCTTACACCAAGACCGACACCGGTGAGGTTTCGGGTATTGTCCGGCGCAAGCGATGTTTCGTGTATGACCGCATACCCATGATCAACAAATGCGGCAAGCTGGACACTTCCGGGAAGTGGCCCCAACTTGTCGATCAGATAACGCAACTCCGCCGTACCGACAAATCCCATATCGCCACTTGCTTCGCTGACCGGAAAGGCACGTACCGCACTGGGGCCTCCAAGTGAGAACTGCTCGGCGCTGTCAAGGTTGGTACTCGCCCACTGGCCGTTGACACCGGTATATAATGACAGCGCCTTGTAGAGGCTCTGGTTCCTAGAGAGGCTCATGGCCAGTTTGTGGTAACCGCCGTTTGTATGCAGGCCGTTGTCTGACTGGTCAGTGGTCAGTGTCGTTTCGTCGTCGATGCCGACAAACCCGCCGGTGTAGTTAAGTGAGAATGAAGTTGACCCGCCGCCAAGCCAAGAATCCATTTCAACACCGCTGATTCCTGCCTGACCTGATGCTGTGTGGCGCTGGTTTTTAAGACCGGCGCTGTCAGTCCGGTCATCCAGCAGTTTTCCTTCTCCGGCCAGGGTGAGGTTCAGGATAATGTGTCTTGAACGTAGTAACGGCTGGGTTATCGAAAGAGTGAAGTTGTGGGCAGCCCCGCTGGCATCCAGAGATTTAAATGATTCGCCCAGCTGGTAGGTAACAAAGCTGTAGTTAAAGCCGACCTTTGTGCCGCTGCCGGAAATAGGCAGGCTGTACTCCTGTTGGTTTGTACGTTGTAATTGATGTACCTTTGGGCGAATGATTATTCGCCCTTACATTTCATGCGAGGCGTTACAATGATGTCTTGACAGACGATTTGGTATTACCTACAGTACCATTTATGAAACCCGACATCGTTCTGGATACCAATGTTCTTGTCTCCGCCCTCAAATCATCGCGTGGCGCTTCGTATCGCCTGCTTTCGTTGGTGGAGCATGATTTATTCACTGTTCATCTTTCCACTACGCTTGTTACTGAATATGAGGCGGTTCTGAAGCGAGGTATCACCGCGCTGACTGCTGAAGAAATTGACGATGTTGTTGACTTTGTCTGTTCAAGAGCGGTTCGTGACAAAATTTTCTACCTGTGGCGACCGGTGCTGAAAGACCCGGGTGATGATTTTGTTCTGGAACTCGCTGTCAAGGCCGATGCAACAATAGTCACCTGGAACGTTTCCGATTTTAAACGCGCCGTGCGGTTTGGCGTTGCCGTACTGACTCCGCGCGAATTTCTTTTATCTCTGGAGGTACTACCATGAGTGCAATTAGTGTCCGTCTTCCCGATTCAGTCCATACTATGGCTCGTGAAATTGCCGGCGAGGATCATATTTCCCTCAATCAGTTCATCGCCTCGGCGGTGGCTGAAAAGATTTCCGCCCTGACTACCGAAACATATCTCGCTGCACGTGCTGCTCGTGGTTCTGTTAACAAATTTCACGCTGCCCTGGCCAAAGTGCCTGCGGTGGAACCGGATGAATGTGACCGGTTGTAACCGTAGGGGCGAATAATTATTCGCCCCTACTATTTTCCATACGTCTCATCCGCTCTTTTGATCAGCAACGGTGTAATGTCTATTTTCTTACTGTAAAACCGTACCCCGGCACTCTGTTCCATAATGAGCGAATAACCTTCTTCTTCCCCGATTTTCCCCATCAACTGTGATAATCTGCCCATCATCTTTTGCAGCAGGTCGGCATCAAGCTGCTTGATCTCTTCCTGGGCATCGCGCTGACGCTTCTGGAAGTCGCGAGCCTTCTGCTGCAACTGGCGTTCTTTCTCGACTCGTGTTTCGGCTTTCATACCTTTGCCATCTTTTTCAAGTTCACTTTTCAATTTTTCAAAGTCACTCTGGATACTCTTCAGCTCATTGTTTAATTGCTAGGTCATCTTAAATATCTCCGCTCTGGCCGCGCCGCCTTCGCTGGTTTCAATGACCGCACGCTGCATATCGACCAGGCCGATTTTCTGATCTGAGGCGGCAAATACAGATGTTGCTGAAATCATGGCCATAAGGATAAATATTGCAATAGCCAGTTTCAGGACCATATTGGTTTCGGCCGCAAAGATATAGCCTGAGGGGCTGGTAGAAACCGTCAGGGTGCGATGCAGATCCGTGTTGAGGGCGACAATTTCCTTGTAAAACAGCGGCAGTTGCGTTGATGGTTCCGATTCCGTCATGGTGCTGCTCCTTATTAAATTTGTTCAGACCAGTGAACATTGTCTATGTATCAATCTCACTCAAGGCAGGATCGCTGCTAGCCAGCTTATTCCTGTAAAGCGGGCATTCCGTATACCTGACACCACAGCATTCAATAATCTGCGGGATTGTCTGACTGGTAATCACGCGCACTTTGCACTCCGGCATAGGCTGACCCACAAAAGGGCAGCTATTGAGATTCGAATGTTTATTGGCCATGAATGAATACCGATGTGCGGCAGATATATTTTGCAGTAACAAATCTGATAATGAAAATATGCCGGCAATCGTTTTTTTTGAGAAAAATGCAGAGGGGCTAAAACAGGGGGTTTACAGAGGATGATTTGAGATGGAGGGATAGCAGAAATTGATACCGGGTGTCAGTTTTTGACACCCGTGATGTGGATGTGACGGGCGAATGATCATTCGCCCAATATCATTCGCCCGTACGATTCGGGGTGTGGTAGGTATCATCCTGCCATTTTTGTGGATTGTATTGGATATATTCCGAAATTTTTGCATAGCCTTCTTCATCCCGGATTACGTGTTCATGATAATTGCGCTGCCAAACTTTATGGATATCGGTGTTTTCTCGAAACCATTTGGTAACACCTATTTTAAACCCCCGAACAATTGATCCGACGGTTTTGGATGTCCCACGTAGGGGCGAATGTAGGGGTGAATGAGTGGGCGAATAATTATTCGCCCCTACGACATTTTCATTTGATTCAACGATTTCTATAATGCCGTGAATGTGGTTTGGCATCAGAACAAATCCGTCCAGCATAACCTGCGGAAAATGGTCCGGTATCTCGCGCCAGCATTTTTCTACAACTACTCCTGCATCGCTTGTTATCATTATTCCATCAATGATTTTTCCGAACAACGGGAGCCGTTCGTGCGTGCAGATGGTAATGAAATACAAACCGGACAGTGAATAGTCATAATCGGGGAGGCGATTCGATTTTCCATGGTGAGTCTCGGGGGTGAATTGCATAAAACCGCCGTATTCATTGGTCATTTCGTACGTTTACCATTCATCCGAAATGTTCGGGCGAATGATTATTCGCCCCTACGATAGTGCAATATGGATAAATTTTTTTTGCATCAATTATAATCATGCCACGTAGGGGCGAATAATTATTCGCCCAAAATCATTCCCCCTACATCCCGTATCTCTTCAATTTATCCTTGAATGCGTTGTAACTGATGCCAAGCAATTCTGCCGCCTGCATCTTTTTACCATCTGTGGCGCGAAGAGCCCGGTGGATCGCCCACTCTTCAAGATTCGTCAACTTGAACGGCAATGCGTCCCGTTGTTGGAGCACCTCATCATGGGGCAAAAGATTTTTTCCCCCTACGGCATTTCCCCCCGTGAGGAGCGGCTGTAAATCCTCTGCGGTGATTATCTCCTCGGCATGGAATACCACCCTGCGAACAACCTGTTTAAGCTGACGAAGGTTTCCGGGCCAGAGTTCTTTCTGCAGGCATTTGATGGCTTCTGGTGACAGCTTTGGGCAGGCAGTTCCCATATCATCAGCTGCCTTGGCAAGGAAGGTACGGCAAAAGAGCGGTATGTCTTCCGTACGCTCCCGGAGCGGAGGTATGACAAAAACGACATCGCTGAGACGGAGCCAGAGGTTGTGCAGAAAACGACCCGCCGCTACCTCACCGACCATATCAGCCGAAGTTGCTACGAGAACGCGCACATTGCAGTGAAGCGATGTGGCGCTGCCGGTCGGGTAATATGATTTTTGTTCCAACAGGGCAAGAATTCGTTCCTGTAGGTTCAGAGGCAAGAGTTCCGGAGCATCAAGCAGCAGAGTACCGCCATCAATTTCATGGAGTGCCCCGCAGTCTCGCGTTAGCGGAGTACGACCACGGGCGGTCAAGCGGCCGAACAGCTCGTTCTCCAACTGTTCAGCCGAGCGACTCCGACAGTTGATGCTCAAGAGCGGCTTTGTTTTGCGCCAGCTCATACTGTGTATCCATTCGGCAACTGCACTTTTTCCGGTTCCAGCTTCACCAGTGAGAACTACGGAGTAATCGCTGTCGGCAATCTGTGAAATCTGTTTGCCAAGCGTCATAATGGCGTGGCTGGAGCCGGCCAGGATGCCGCAGCTCTTGATCGACTCGGATTTAAGGCGGGCAATCTCCCGCTGCTGAAGAAGGGGGAGAACCGCCTGCCGTACCGCTGCCAGTAAACGCTCCGTGTCAATCGGCTTTGGAATATAGGCCGACACCCCAAGTTCAATGGCCTTAAGCAGAAAGTCGGTATCAGTAAAAGCGGTACAAAACAGGAGCGGCAGGTCAGGAAACTCTTTACGCAGTGAAGCGGCAAGCTCAAGGCCATCCATGACCGGCATGCGGATATCACTTATGACGACATCGGGGCGGTTAGAGCGGATTATCGCCAGGGCTTCCTTGCCGTTTGCGGCGGTCAAAACACTATCGATATGAAGACGAAGTGCATAGGCGACATGCTCGCGAAGTTCTGGTTCATCTTCCACATAAAGAACTGATATCCCGGATATATCAAGCATTTGGCAACTCCATGCGGAAGATTGTCTCTCCCGGTTTACTGGTAAACGTCAATGTTCCCCCCATGCTTTCTTCGATAATCAGGCGGGACATATACAGTCCGATGCCGGTACCATGCCCCTCTTCTTTCGTGGTAAAGTATGGATCGAAGATTCGTGATGATGCGTCCGGCGGAATACCACATCCGGTGTCGCATACTTCAATGATAAGCAGGCTGTTTTCGGCTCGTACTGCCACCGTGATCTTGTTAGTACCATCATGCGCCGTTTGGCTTTTGTCAAGAATTGCGTCTTTGGCATTGGCAATAAGGTTGAGGATTACCTGGGTGAATTCATTCGGAAATCCGTTGATGTTAAAATTGGGCCCATTGTTATCTGGCAGGCTGACCGTGATGCCATGGGCTTGAAGCTGGGCATTTATAAATCCAATGGCATCTTCTATTTTTTCTAAAACATTGAAGGGCTCTTTCTTTTTTTCGGGTTTGAAATAGTTCCGGAACGAATCGATGGTAACCGACATGTGCCTGATCAATGCGGTGGCATCAGTTGACGCCTTCTCCAGATACTCCTCATCCAGTTTATTCATCTTGCGTGCAGACAGCAGGTTCTGAAAAATAACGCCAACTGTGGCCAGCGGTTGACGCCACTGATGGGCGATGGCGCCGATCATCTCTCCCATATCGGCCTGTTTTGAACGCTGGATCAAAAGACGCTCATTGACGAGGCGGCGTTTTATTTCGTCACGAACCCTCTGCGCTAAATTTTCGTTCAAGGAATGCAACTCAGACTCCATCTGTTTATCTTTGGTTATATCCTGAGTTGTTCCATATACTTTTATGACCTTACCCTGCTTGTCAGTTACTACTTTACCGGTACCACGATGCCACATCATACGACCGTCCGGAAGCAGGACTCTCGCATCATGTTGCCAGCCGGCGCCAGACTCAAGAGCTGCACGAAAATAGCGTTCAACTTCCTGTGCATCATCGGGATGAAACATGGTGACGGCTTCCGAGATATGAGGTGGCCCTGCCACAGGGTCCCTGTTTGTTAATTCATACATTTGGCTAGAATAGCTGAGATTGCCGGTTTCCGGATCAAATTCCCAATCACCGATTCGAGCAACCGACTGCGCCTCCTGCAGCCTTCGTTCGCTCCGTTTCAGCAACTCTCCGGTATATCTCAGCTCATCGCGCCGCTTGGACTCAATTGTTAAAAGCAGTGCCAGGAGAAGGGTAAAGACGAGAATGCCGATTAAGGTGAGCACCAGCAGATTCATCCGTTCCCGAACAGCATCCTTCAGATCGTCATTAGAGAAGCCGGTTACTACGACCAGTGGCAATGCCCCCACCTTCTTGTACACAAACAGGCGGCGCATATTGTCAAACTGACTGGTGTTCTCGTAACGACCGGCGGGTGCCTGTTTTAATTTCTCCCAAAGCGGTGACGTTACCTGATCGGACCAGTGTTCTGTAGCGAGCTCCGGCACACGAGCCCTCAATTTTCTATCCAAAATGCCTATCAGTGAAACAAACCCATCTGACCGCACCATAAGTTTACGGTAATAGCGGGTGAACGATTCAGGCGTTACGGTGGCAAGCACCACGCCGCCGAAGTTCCCGTCCGGTTTGTTAATGCGGCGCGAGATACGGAAGTGAGGTTTGCCGGTGACACGCCCCGGCTCCACCTCGGAAATGAATATTTGGTCCGCGTCAGTTGCCAGATGGAATTTGAAATATTCCCGGTCGGTAACGCTCCGGGCCAGGGATATCGTGTCATGGGTTATGACAATCTTCCCGCCTGGTCCAACCAGGTAGACGTTGTCGATGACCGACCGGTCAAAGCCGAGTGTGTTAATAAAGGATTCTGTCGCTTTAGTGGAGCGTGTTTTCAGATAGTAACCGCGTACCGACCGAAGAATCGTATCGACCTGGCCGGAAATCTGGATCGTATGATCCACCAGGGCATCGTTGACCAGTTCCACGTTGTGAATCAAGCGTGACTTCTCCACATCCCTGAGGCTGACGTACCCGACCCCAAGTATGCTGACGACACTGACGACAAGTACGGTTACAGCACTCCAGAGCAGGAGCAGCTTGTTGCGGAAGTATTCAATGAAACCGGACCGTTTACTCGCATCAGGATCAACCGTTACCTCACTTTTTCTGAGGCTGTTGACCTCCAACCACATCACACAGACCGTCATCAACGACATGATGACTATATATCCGAATACCGTCAGCCACTCGGTGGGATTGGAGCCACGCAAATCAGGGGGGGGAGGAGTTGCAAGTAGAAGTATCACGAAACGCGCCGCCATCCAGAAGACAAGTGCCGAAAAGAGGAACGTCATGGCCCAGACCGGCGCGCTCCCCTCACGCTTTCGTGCGGTGCGTCCAAGCAGGATGGGCGTGCGAATATTGATGACCACCGTAGCCAGCGAGAACAGAATAGCCCGGTACTGACCTTTAGGCTCGATCAAGCCCCAGTACCAGAAGGCCGGTATTGCCAGCAGAACCACTCCCCACCCCCAAGGGTCCAAACGCCACCTGCGACCCCCGCAATAGGCAGAGAAACCTGAGTAAAGGATTGTACCGACCGAAAGCAGGAGGGTGTTGGCAACAATGACAGTTGGCCAGGTCGGCCGGGCGGGACTGATTCCTGAGATAGAGAAACCGATGGAGAGGATAAAGATGCTGAGGGCCCAACTGCGGATAACCAGAGTGCCGGGCTGAAATCGGGCAAATATCAGCAGTATCAGGCAGAGGCAGAGGCTCAGTCCGGCGGCAACGCTGTAAAATGTCAGGGTTACGGGGAGGTCTGAAATGACGGGGCTCCTGAAATACTTATTACGAAACTAAACCTGTGCATCACGTTGATTCACCGGAGAGATATCCGTAAATTGACAGATTGTCAATTATTCCCGTGGCAAGCGGACTCTGTCCCCATCCACTATATTCTGAACGTTTGAGTACAAGCAGAATCTTCAGACACATTTACGATTCTATCCGGAGTCGAAACTATATTTTCAGTTAGTGTATCATCTCAGTGGAGCAGTTGTGTAACCGGCTATGATGCGGCGACTGCATGATTGCCGCCACTGAAGGATTGCTTGCGGTTACTCGGCAATATGCTATTCTAGCCCCATGTCTGATTCGGCCATCACACTCCATATTCTGGAGTCTCTCCGGAATCCCGCCGCGTACCCGGTTCCAACCGGGACGGTTGAACTTATCCAGACCCATGTTTCCTGGCTGTTCCTCACCGATACCCACGTATTTAAAATGAAAAAACCGGTTAATTTCGGTTTCCTCGATTTCTCAACTCTCGAACTCCGCCATTTTTACTGCCACGAAGAACTTCGCCTTAATCGCCGACTTTGTCCGGATATGTATGAGCGGGTCATCCCGCTGCGAGCCGCTGGCGGGGGCGCTTCTTTTGTCGGTGAGGGTGCGGTGATAGACTATGCCGTTATGATGAAGCGGCTGCCCGCCGACGGAATGCTTGACCGACTTGTTGACAGCGGCAAAATCACAGTGGCAGAAATTCTGGCTGTTGCGCGTGAAATTAGCCGCTTCCATGCAGCGGCGCTCACCTCCCCGTATATTACTGAATTCGGCGCTCCGGCCCGGATTCAGGCAAACTGGGACGAAAATTTCGAGCAGTCGCTGCAGTTCAGCGGCTCCACCCTGCCGCCGGGTATGAGTTCGATTATCCGCCGGTATGTTGAGACGTTTATGGCTTCACACCATGATCTTTTTGCTGAGCGGATTGAACGGGGCTTCATCCGCGAATGTGACGGAGACATCCATCTTGGCAACATCTGCCTGGTAAACTCAACTCCGTATATCTTCGACTGCATTGAATTTAACGAGCGGTTCCGCTATTCCGATACGGCTGCGGATATCGCATTCCTGCTGATGGATCTTGATTTTCACCACCGCCCCGACCTGGCTGACGCGGCGCTGTCCACCTATGTCGATGCTTCCGGCGATACAGCTCTTGCCCGACTAATCACGTTTTACAAGGTGTATCGCGCGTTCGTGCGCGGCAAAGTGGAAAGCCTCTGTTTGCTTGACACCGGCATCGGCCCGGAAGAACGTGCCGCCGCCGTAACGCGCGCCACCCGTTACTTCCGCCTGGCTCAGGGTTACTGCGTACGAAGCAGCCTCCCCCCTACCCTGTTCATTACCTGCGGCACTATGGGATGCGGCAAAAGTTCTCTGGCAGGCCGGATTGCCGGGGAACTTGGCATTGCGGTGCACAACTCGGATGTTGTCCGTAAGGAACTGGCCGGCCTGCCGCCGGAACGTGCGGATCGTGCTTCTTTCGGTGAGGGGCTGTATGCAGAGGAAATGAGCCGTTCCACCTACCGCCGGTTGGAGCAGTTGGCCGCCATGGCTCTTGATTCAGGCCGTTCCGTCATAATCGACGCCAGCTTCAGCAGTGCCGCCGCTCGGGCCATTTTTGCCCGGCTGGCTGCGTCACGTTCTGCGGCTTTTGTTATTTTATTTGTTCAGTGCGATTATGATGAGCAGCTGAGAAGATTGCGCCAGCGCACGTTACGTGGCAATTCCGTTTCCGATGGCAGGGCAGAGTTGCTGGATCAGCAGATACTGAAATTTGAATGTCCGCAGGATTCGGAAGGTATCATCATTCCGTTTTCCGCAGGGGAAGCAACAGATCAAACAATAAATTCACTGTACGAAAGGCTCTGCGCGCCATGAAAGGCTTGCTTGCACAAATCATCCGACGGCTGCAGCTGCGTGAATCGTGGGTGATTTTTTTCATTCTCGGTATCATCATGATGACGTTTCCCTTTATGCACATTTTTAATCAGCCGATACTGCTGCTCGGATACCCGCTGCTGTTTCTGTATCTTGTCGTCGGCTGGGTTATCTCAATTATCGTAATCTACCTTTTCATGATTGCCAGCCGCACCAACGGTGGTTCGGCAACCGAGAAGGACGAGCCATGAACGGCGTCATTTCATCGGTAGCGACGGTTTCTATCGTCTATGCGGTGCTTATTTTTCTGGTTGCACTGTACGCCCACCAGCGGAAGGACAAGAAGCGGAGTATCATCAGCAACCCGGTGGTTTATGCCCTTTCACTGGGAGTGTACTGCACGACCTGGACGTTTTTCGGCAGTATAGGTAAGGCGGCGACAACCGGCATTGACTTTCTGATGATTTACCTCGGCCCCTCGTTAACTGCTTTTTCCTGGCTTTTTCTGTTGCGTCGCATCATCAGGATAAGTAAAGAACACAACATCACATCCATCGCCGATTTCATCAGTCAGCGCTATGGAAAGTCCCCCTGGCTCGGCGCGCTCGTCACCCTCATCTCCCTTCTCGGCATCATGCCCTATATTGCACTTCAGCTGAAAGCCGTATCCACCAGTTTCAATCTCCTCAGTGGTACCCAGGCAAGCGCCACCGGGTTTGTCACCGTTGGTTCCGGTGCCGATATTCCGACCGGCTTGATTCTGGCGCTGGTTCTGGCCCTGTTCAGCATCATTTTCGGGGCCAGGAGGCTGGTTTCATCGGAACGCCATGAAGGGCTGATTGCCGCTGTGGCATTTGAATCGCTGGTTAAGCTGGTCGCTCTGCTTGCCGTCGGCCTGTTCGTCACCTATGGACTTTTCGACGGCTTTACCGATATCTTCACACGACTCAACAACAGCGATCCGGAACGTTTTGCACAGCTGTTCACCTTTGACACCTCAGGCACCAATCCGGACTATATCTCCACGTTCACACTGCTGTTTCTGTCCATGAGTGCAATCATGCTCCTGCCGCGACAATTTCACGTCATGGTTATTGAAAATTCCGACGAGCGTCACATTGCCACAGCGATGTGGCTCTTCCCGGCCTACCTGTTTCTGATCAACCTGTTCGTCATGCCGATCGCCATCGGCGGCATCCTCACCACCGGCAGCAGCAGTAATGCAGATTATTTTGTGATTTCCCTGCCGCAACAGGCCGGCTATCACGGCATCGCCCTGCTGGCATTTCTGGGCGGCATGTCGGCGGCAGCCGGAATGGTCATGGTTGAGTCCATTGCCATATCAACCATGCTGCTGAACCATATTTTCATGCCGATCATTATCAGACTCACCCCCAGAGCATGGTTCCCGGCATTACTGATCAACCTCAAGCGATTCGGCATAGTGCTGGTCATACTGCTGGGCTATTTCTATTTCCTGGTAATCGGTGATTCGTACACACTGGTAAACATGGGGCTCATCTCCTTTTCCGCCGCCGCCCAGTTTTTGCCGGCCATGCTAGGGGGACTGTACTGGAAACGGGGCAACAAGGCCGGGGCCATCAGCGGGCTGCTGCTCGGATTTCTGGTGTGGCTGTATACCCTGCTGATACCTTCTTTCAGTATGTCGGGCTGGATTCCCCATACCCTGCTTTCCCATGGCCCCTTCGGCATCACCCTGCTTAAACCGACGGAACTGTTCGGTCTTACGGATATGGATCTGTGGAGCCACTCACTGTTCTGGAGTATGCTGTTCAATATCAGCGCCTATATCATCTGTTCCATTCTACTGAACCAAAGCGAGCATGAGCGGGATCAGGTGCACCGCTTTATCGGCGTTTTCGACCGGGATGAGTCAAGGCGCCGCACCGAACGAAAACGTCTTTCAAAACCGGTGACGGCGGAACAGTTCATCACCCTTATGAGCAAGTTTATTGGTGAATCTGAAGCCCGGTTGGCGTTCAAGCAGTATTCAAACGGCACTATCGGCACCGGTACTATCTCTGAATTCGAGCTCCCGAACCTGAAGCGTTTCGCAGAAAAAACCCTGGCCGGATCTGTTGGCGGAGCGGCAGCCAATGCGATCGTCAGCAGCTTCCTTTCCGACCTCGGTTCCAGCATGGAGCCGGTGTACGACATCTTCAGCACTGTCCGCGCCAATCTCGATCAAAACCGGGAATCACTTTTTGTGCGCCTGAAAGCGTCTGAAATCATCAACCGAACTCTGGATCTGCAGGTGATCATGGATGACCTGCTCGCGCTGCTGGTGAAAGAGTTCAAGTTTGACGTCGCCCTGATCTCGACAAGAAAGGACGGGGGGGCTTTTACCATCATCAGTACGCAGGGTGGACTGATACAGAGTTTGAATCCACCCGACTGGTATCCGGAGCATGGGCCGTTTCTTGATCTGGCCTACGGTGATCAGAAAGCCCATTTCATAAACGATCTGCGCCTTGAGCATACTGCCTCTCCACTTGATCAAACCGTGGCGGCTGGGTTCATCGCCTCAGCTCACATCCCGATCTTTCGGGAAGGTGAACCGGTGATAGCCGTACTCTCCCTGTTTTCCAAGTCCATCGCCGGCCTCTTCACCCAGGAATTTATCGAACTGCTGTCAAGCCTTGCCGGCCAACTTGCCCAGGCGATTACGATTGTTCAGGAAGTTAACGCCAAACAACTGGAACGGAGCCAGAAAGAGGCCGCCCTGCTTAAAACGGCCCGCATTACCCGCGATATGGAGATTGCCCAGCAGATCCAGGAATCCTTCCTGCCCGAATCTGCGCCGGTTATAGCGGGAGTTGATATTGCCGGGCGGTGTATATCCGCTGCCCATGTGGGAGGCGACTATTATGATTTTTTCCTCCGGGGCGATCATATTGTCGACCTTGTCATAGCCGATATCTCCGGCCACAGCGTCGGGGCGGCTCTGATCATGTCGGAGGTGCGCACTCTCCTCAGAACAGAAGCCAACTCAACCCATCCCCCCCAAGCGGTCCTTGAAACACTCAACATCCAGTTGCATGACGATCTGTCACGAGCCGAACTGTTTATCACCATGTTTTATGCTGAATACAACTCCGTAACCGGCGTACTCTGTTATGCCAATGCCGGTCATAACCATCCGGTTCTTCTTCGCACCGACGATACGGTTTTCCATGAACTGGATACGGAGGGGTTGATCCTGGGGGTAAAAAAAGAGGTTGTTTTTGAGGAGGGCAGTATCGATCTTGTACCTGGGGATCTCCTGCTTTTTTATACAGACGGCCTGACTGAGGCGAGTAATGCCACGGGCGAGATGTTCGGCACAGCAAGAGCGTACAACCACCTGAAAGCGCACCGACGTCTATCTGCCACTGAAATTCTCGATTCCTTGTATGCAGTGATCCATGAGTTTACCGGCTCGCAGGATTTGCAGGATGACATATCAATGATTGTAATAAAAATACGTTGAGTAGAAAGGTGGCATGGTATGGAGGTAACAACGGAACAGAATGAGGGAGTCACCGTGCTGTGCGTCAGGGAAGACCGACTTGATGCCAATAATTCTGAAGAGCTTAAAGCTGAATTACAACGAATTTTTGAAAGCGGGTCAAAGGATCTGGTTGTAGACCTCAAAGAAGTACTGTTTATCGACAGTTCAGGCTTGGGGGTATTTGTCACCGGCTACAAGAACGCGTCTACCCTGCACGGAACCCTTAAACTTGCAAACCTGCAACTGCAGGTACAGTCAATGTTCGAGCTGACCAGACTTCACCGTGTGTTCGATATTTTTATCTCTGTTGATGATGCGCTGCAAAGCTACAAATAGGTTCACCTGACCGGAGCCGTATGAAAAACAACATTGACATTGAGATAATAATCCCCGGCAATACCCGGCACTTGCGCCTGGTCGGCAGGGTCGGGCAACAGGTGGTTCAGGAACTGGATTGCTCTGAAGAGGCCAAAGAGGAATTATCCAGCCAGCTCGTTACCGTGCTGACGGAAGGGTTGGTCAACGCCATCAAGTATGCCGGTTGTACCGCCCCGGACGGTCAAATCCATGTGAGGATTACCCTCGCGGAGAAGAACCTGGTTGTCCGGATTTATGACACCGGTGCCGGGTTTGATCTGGACGCCATACCGGACCCCTGCTTTTCCCCCTGCGGGATGGAAGACAAGGGGCGCGGTATTTTTATTCTACGGTCACTGATGGACAGGGTAACCTACACCTGTTCAAAGGAAGGGAATGTGCTGGAGATGATAAAGGAACTGCCTTAGGCGGGTGTTGCGACAAAACCCCATTCTTTCAATTCAGACAGTACGTTAGCAATGAGTATTTCAAGCTGAGCTTCAACTTCAACGGTCAGCCCGATCTCCATATCTATTGAACCGGGCTGCACACCGATCAGCACCATCTCTTTTGGTGTATGCCCCATAAGTGAAGACACAGCCAACAGGTCTTTCAACCCCATCTGATGTGGTGAAAGCTTGGTTTCCAGGGCGATCGGCAACTCCTCCCCGTACAGTCTGACGCAGGTTCCCGCCGGTTTACCGGTTTCAACAGCGTCTATCATGATCAGGTTCGAAATATTTTCAAGTTTGGGGAGCAGATCCAGACCCAGCGTGCCGCCGTCCATGACTTCCACATTATCCGGAAACCGGTACCGCTGCTGCAACTGCTGCGCAACCAGCACCCCGACGCCATCATCCCCCATGACAAGATTGCCGATGCCGAGAACCAGTACTGATTTGTGTGGTGAAGCTGATGGCATAAACCCACCCCCGTTATTTAGATACAACAAGGGCGCATTGCTGCGCCCTTGATACTTACATTCCGCTGTCAATACTCATCTATTCCCGTACAAAGGTATCCATTTCGGTTTCGTGAACCATGCCCATCAGACGGGCATATTCCGACTCGATAATCAGATAGTGGTTCTGAGTTTCCTTGGCGTTCTGCTCATAAACCGCCTTGACTTCTGGAACATCAATTTTTGAAGCCGCATCCAGCAACGCTTCCTCAAGGTTTTTTTCCCGTTCCATGGCCAGTTCAAGCGCCTTCTGCTCGCTGAAATCGGCTGAGATCAGGCGGGCAATCGTTGACACCCAGCTCGACTCATTATCCGGAGGAGAATCAAGAAACGCGTCAAGGGAGGGAATGTCATTTCCCTGATAAATTGCAAAAAAATGGGATGCATGCTCACGTTCTTCCTGTGCAAGCAGCTCAAAAGTACGCCGTGCATCAGGGTTTTTCATCTTTTGTGCGCCAAGCTGGTAAAAGTTCATGGCATTTTTTTCGGTCTGGATGGAGCGTTTGATCGCTTCTTGAATATTTATGCTCATTATTGGTTTCTCTCCTTTGGGTTCTGGTGGCGGAACAATACCACACCAGACCTTTTTGTCAAGTGGTTGCACACGCCGCATGGAGCAGCCAAAGCGATTGACAGTGACACCGGGCGACGTGTAAAACAATGCATCTTTCAGTTAAGTACCGTCGGGGGCAAACATGGCAATTGAGCCAAACAAAATTATTTATTCCATGATGCGGGTCAGCAAATTCTACGACAAAAAACCGGTTATCAAGGACATCTCCCTTTCCTATTTTTATGGGGCTAAAATCGGCGTTCTCGGCCTGAACGGCTCCGGGAAATCATCGCTGCTCCGCATTATGGCCGGAGTGGACAAGGAGTTTAATGGCCAGGCAGTGCTGTCAGCGGGGTATACAGTCGGTTTTCTGGAGCAGGAACCACGGCTTGATGAAACCCGGACTGTTCGCCAGATTGTCGAAGAAGGGGTTCAGGAAACCGTTGATCTGCTGGCCGAGTTTAATGCCATCACCGACAAGTTTTCCGATCCGGATGCGGATTTTGAAAAATTGTGTGACCGTCAGGCGGTACTCCAGGAGAAGTTGGACCATCTTGATGCCTGGGATCTGGATTCACGTCTGGAAATGGCCATGGACGCCCTGCGCTGCCCCGATGGCGACACGCCGGCCAAAGTACTGTCCGGCGGTGAAAAGCGTCGGGTCGCACTCTGCCGACTGCTGCTGAAAAAACCGGATATTCTGCTGCTGGATGAACCGACCAACCACCTTGACGCCGAAACGGTCGCCTGGCTTGAGCATCATCTGCATACCTATCCCGGCACGGTCATCGCCGTAACCCATGATCGCTATTTTCTTGATAACGTGGCCGGCTGGATACTGGAACTGGACCGTGGTGAGGGTATCCCCTGGAGGGGCAATTATTCGTCCTGGCTTGAGCAGAAGCAGAACCGTCTGGCCACTGAGGAAAAGCAGGAAACTGACCGTCAGAAGACGTTGAAGCGGGAACTTGAATGGATCAGGATGTCTCCTAAAGGTCGGCACGCCAAGTCACAGGCGCGTATTACCTCCTACGAAGATCTGGTGGCACAGGAAAGCGAGAAGCACGCTCGTGATCTGGAAATTTATCTGCCGCCCGGCCCGCGCCTTGGTGACATTGTCATCGAAGCGGAAAATGTTGCCAAAGGATACGGTGACCGGCTGCTTGTTGAGGGGATGACATTCCGGCTG
>Ga0007792_10000292_pt1 | contig 18303 bp, 16 predicted proteins | sample CryBogmetaGMA6M_FD_60371 | JGI IMG/M metagenome (GOLD analysis project Ga0007792, IMG submission 60371) | Freshwater microbial communities from Crystal Bog, Wisconsin, USA - MA6M | ecosystem: Environmental > Aquatic > Freshwater > Lake | place: Crystal Bog, Wisconsin, USA | collected 2009-07-06
CAGCTCGAAGCCGAGAAAATTTTTGCAGGCCAGGTTCAGACGCTGGAAGGTGGCGCCGGATTCCTCGGCCGTGGCCTGGTTCACCACCACGCAGAAGTCGCGCACCCCGAACTTGGCGTTGAGCACCTTGATGATGGCGTAGCCGTCGGTGAGCGAGGTCGGCTCCGGGGTCACGAGCACCACGCGCATCTGGGCCATGCGCGCCAGCGCCAGCACCGTGCCGCTGATGCCGGCGCCAAGATCGAGCAGCAGGAACTCGTACCCGGCCACCAGGGCGCTGATGCGCTCGAAGAGCGCGTCGCGCTGGTTCTGGTCCATTTCCACCAGCTCGGGCACGCCGCTGGCCGCGGGCAGGATGTCCAGGCCGTCCTCCACGTGCAGCAGCACGTCCTCGGGGCTGGCGCTGCCGCCCAGGATGTCCTGCAGGTTCTTCTCCGGGGTCAGGCCGAGCAGCACATCCAGGTTGGCCAGGCCCAGGTCGCAGTCCATGAGCAGGAGCTTGTGCCCCAGGTCGCGCAGGGTCAGCCCCAGGTTCAGGGCCAGGTTGGTCTTGCCCACCCCGCCCTTGCCGCTCATGATGCACAGGCTGACCGTGCTGCCGGGGTTGACGACGCCGGGAGCCATGTTGTCAGGGTTGGCGCTGCCGGGATGGTCGCTGTCAAGAGTGCTGGTCATTTGTCCCCTGCCTTTTTGCCGAAAAAGAGGAAATGCTTTTCGCTGGCGTGCACCAGCGTGTCCTTACTGGCCAGGCCCACGTCCACGGGCAGGGCCACCTCCAGGCGGTTGCCGCCGAGGTTCCGGGCGTTGTCCAGCGCCAAGGCCGCGCGCGCGAGGAACTCGCCGGGCTCAAGCTCCACGCACCCGCCAAAGCCCACCAGCCCGGCCGAGCAGAGCAGGCCGTGGTTTGCACCCGGCCCGGCGCTGTGCGTGCGGATGCGGCGCAGCAGGGCGCCGACCAGGCGTTCGGCCTCGCACAGCGTGGCGCCGGACAGGACCAGGGCCAGGCGTTCGCCCTCCATGAGCGTTGCGTGGTCGAAGCTGCGCGTGAGGCTTTGGGCCAGCTGCAGCAGGCCATCGAGGAGTCCGGAGGCAGGCTGGGGCGGATCAGGCTGGATCAGGGCCAGGGCCAGCGGCACCTGGCAGGCGCGCGAGCGTTCGATCTCGGTGCGCAGGAAGGTGTGCAGGTCCGCGGCGCCGAGGGCAAGACGGCCCAGAGCATGGGCCAGGGTCTCGCCCCTGGGTGCGGGGCAGGGCAGGGGCACGGCGTGCCAGTGCGCCAGCCCGTGGTCCACGCACAGGCTGGCCCAGGCCGGGCTGTCCAGGCCCGCCACCACGCGCAGCAGGCACAGGGACGCGTCACCATCCGCGGGTTGGCTCACGGGGTCCTCCGGGGCGCAGGCGTTGATACTGTCGATGCTGTCGATGCTGCGGAGCTCGTCCAGCAGCGGCGCGGCCGCGCCCTTAGGCTGATTTCTTTTCGCCATGGCTGTACAAAAGGGTTGCGCGCAGGAAGGTGTCCAGCCGTCCGTCGAGCACGGCGTCCACGTTGCCGTCCTCGGCCCCGGAGCGGTGGTCCTTGACCAGCCGGTAGGGCTGCAAGGTGTAGGTGCGGATCTGGCTGCCAAAGGCGATGGCGTCCTTGCTGGCGTAGTCGGCCTTTTTGCCGGCCTCCAGCTCTTTCAGTTCGCGCTCGTAGAGCCGGGCCTTCAACACCTTCATGGCAAAGGTCTTGTTTTTGAGCTGAGACTTTTCGTTCTGGCACTGGACCACGATGTTCGAGGGCAGGTGGGTGATGCGCACCGCGGAGTTGGTGCGGTTCACGTGCTGGCCGCCAGGGCCGCTGGCGCGGAACACGTCGATGCGCAGGTCCTCCTCGCGCACGTCGATCTCGATGTTCGTGTCGATGTCCGGGTACACGTCCACCGAGGCAAAGGCCGTGTGCCTGCGGCCCGAGGCGTCAAAGGGCGAGATGCGGATCAGCCGGTGGATGCCGGCCTCGCCCTTGAGCTGGCCGTAGGCGTAAGGCCCGGTGATTTGCAGGGTCACGCTCTTGATGCCCGCCTCCTCACCAAACAGCCGGTCCAACTCCACCACCTGGAAACCGCGGGACTCGGCCCAGCGCAGGTACATGCGCAGGAGCATCTCGGCCCAGTCCTGGGCGTCCACGCCGCCAGCGCCCGGGTGGATCTCCAGGATGGCCGCGGTGTCGTCGTCCGGGCCGGAAAGCAGGATGGACAGCTCGGTCTCGTCCAGGCGCTGCTGGAAGATGCCCAGGTACTCGGCTAAAGCCTCCAGGGCGTCCTGGCCCTGGTCCTGGCCCTGGTCCTCCCTGGAGATCTCCTCCTGGGCCATCACCAGCCAGTCGTCCACGTCGGCCCTGGCCTGGGACAGAGCGTCGTACATGGCCAGGCGGTACTCCAGCGCGCTCTTCTCGCGCAGCACCGGGGTCAGGAGCTCGGGTCTGTCCCAGGCGCCGGGCTTGGCCAGCTGGTCCCCGATCTCGCGCAGGCGCTCCTTGGACTCGGCATAGTCAAAGGCGCCCCCAGAGGGTGTGGTACTGTTCCAGCAGGGCCTGGCCCTGGGTCTTGAGATCGGCGTATTGCAGCATGGGTATATGTTCCGTTTTCAGGTCGTTGAGGTGCTGTGCATTGATGTCTTGCTGCCGCGGTAGAGCAGGACCGCGAACAGGGCGGCCAGCAGGCCGGCCAAAACGAGCAGCGGGGTGTACAAACGGTGGAACAGGGTGGTCCGGGTGCGGGGATGCACCTGCCAGGCCGCGGCCAGGGCCTCGAACTGCGGCCCGGCGCGGTGGATGCGCCCCAGCGGGTCGATGAAGGCCGAGATGCCGGTGTTGGTGCTGCGCACGATCCAGCGGCCCTGCTCGATGGCCCTGAGCGCCGTCAGGTTCAGGTGCTGCAGGGGCGCGGACGTGGCGCCGAACCAGGCGTCGTTGCTGATGATCACGATGAGGTTCGCGCCCTGGGCCACGCGCTCTTGGGCCAGCCCGGCGAAGATGGCCTCGTAGCAGATGAGCACGCCCAGGGACAGGTCGTTGTTTTTGAGGGCCTTCTGGTCGCGGCCAGGCACGAAGTCGCCCACGCCGTTGACCAGCTTGTCCAGAGGCAGCCAGCTCGGCAGGGGCACGTACTCGCCAAAGGGCACCAGGTGCTCCTTGTCGTACCAGTCCGGGGCCACGCCCGCGCCTCCCAGCAGAAAGGCCCGGTTGTACAGGGTGTAGGCGCCGCCGAGCTGATAGGCATAGGCCGGGGCGCCCAGGAGCAGGCTGGCGCCCGTGCTGGAGACAAAGGCCAGCACCGGCTGGCGCAGCGGGGTGTCGTCCTGGAAGTAGAAGGGCATGGAGGTCTCGGGCCAGACGATGAGCGCCGGGTTGGCCGTGGCCTGGACCCTGCGGCTTAAGTCCACGTACAAGGCCACCGTGGCCTGCTGGTAGCTCGGGTCCCACTTGAGGCTCTGGTCGACGTTGCCCTGGACCACGGCCACGGTGCGCGCAGGCGCGTCCTCACCGTAGGCGCGCAGATGCAGCCAGCCTGAACCCAGGATCAGGACAGCCGCGGCAACGGAAACGAGCGCGCAGGACCGGGAATTTCTGCCCAGCACGGCCCCGCAGGCGGTCAGCGCCAGCACGCCGGACAGGCCATAGGCCCCGATGTCGGCCGCTGGCAGCACCACGATGGTCCAGGGCACAAAGGCGGCGCTGAGAGTGAGCCAGGGAAAGCCGGTGAGGAGCACGGCCACGGCCAGCTCCATGAGCATCCAGGTGAATCCGAGATAGAACAGGCCGGTCAGCGGGCCCAGGCGCCGGGAGCCCAGGTGCGCGGCCAGCCCGAACAGGCCGAAGTATGCGCCCATGGCCAGGCTGAGGAGCACGGGCACGGGCGCTGCGAGCAGCCAGTGCACCCCGCCGAAGTGCTCCACCGGCCAGAACACCCAGTACAGGCAGCCGAAGCAGGCCAGGGAACCGGCCAGCCAGGCCTGTTTGAAGGCGTCGCGCCAGCTCGAAGCGCCCTGGCCCAGGACCATGAGCCCGGCAGGCAGGAGCAGGGCGGCCAGCGGCAGCTGCACGAGCGGATTGGCGTGGCCGAGCCAGGTGCCGATTGCCGTGGCCAGGATGAAGAAATGGCGCGGCTGCACGGGCCTACTCGGCGCGCTCCACGCGCAGGGTCTCGATGTGTTTGGGGTCGGCCTCGTGCACATGGAAGCGCCACAGGCCGAGCACAAAGCTCTCGCCCTGGGCCGGGATGCGCCCGGCGAGTTCGCTGATGAGCCCGCCGATGCTCTCCACCTGCTCCGAGTCCAGTTCCAGCCCGAAGCGTTCGTTGATGTCATCCAGCGTGAGCCGCCCGGACACGAGCTGGCTGCCGTCGGGCAGCACCTGCACGTCCTCGGGCCGCATGGCGTCGTGCTCGTCGCCGATCTCGCCCACGATCTCCTCGAGCACGTTCTCCATGGTCAGCATGCCCGCGGTGCCGCCGTACTCGTCGGTGACGATGACCAGGTGGCTCTTGCGGGTCTGCATGTCGTGCAGCAGGTTCTTCAGATTGGCCGTCTCGGGCACGTAATAGGTGGGCCGGATGAGGCTCAAGATATCCGGGTGTTCTGCCAGCGGCAGCAGAAGCGGGCCCACGATGTCCTTGGCGTGGAGCACGCCCACGATATGGTCGCGGTTCTCGCGGTACACCGGGATGCGCGAATGCCCGTGCTGCACGATGAGCTCCGCGGCCTCGGAGAGCGTGCTGGAGAGCTCGATGCTGACCATGTCCGGCCGGGGCACCATGACCTCGCTGGCGGTTTTGTCCTCCAGCTCCAGGACGTTGGTCAGGATGCGGATGTCCTCCAGCGGGATGTCGCCCTCATCCAGGGCCTCGCGCAGGCATTCCTCCAGCGGGGTGTCGTGTTTGCGGAAAAGCTTGCGGATGGCCGAAAGTATGGTGCCTGTTGAGCCGTCGTCCAAGATGTCTGCTCCTGCGGAAGGGGGGCCTGGACCTGTCCATGTGCCGGTCCGTTATCTGGTCCAATGTCCGGGCCATTATCACGCTGCTGAATGTCTCCATAAAATCTAAAGATATTTCGCACCTGGGGCAATGTCAAGGCTGTGGCGCAGGCGATCCCCGGCCCAGCAGGCCGAGCTTGCGCAGATGGATCTCCAGGCAGCTGACCGCGGCCGGGGTGAGCCCGGAGATGCGTCCGGCCTGGCCCAGGCTGGCCGGGCGGATGCGGGTGAGTTTTTCCACGGCCTCGTGCGTGAGGCCCGAGACCAAGCTGAAGTCCAGGTCCGGCGGCAGCGTGGTCCCTTCCAGGCCCTGGCTGCGCGCCACGACCTCGGTCTCGCGCAGGAGGTAGCTGGCATAGCGGATGCGCGTTTCGGCCTCCTCCAGCACCACGGGGTCGACCTCTGGGAGCTGCGGCCAGAAGGGCGCCAGGTCCAGGATGTCGACCCCCTGCTGGCGCAAAAGCGCGGAGAGCGCCACGGCCTTGCCCGGGCTGGTCACGCCGATGCCGGCGAGCAGTTCGCGCGTGGGCGCGTCGGGCCGCACGTGGATGGCCTCAAAGGCCGCCAGCACAGTGGCCAGGCCTGTCTGCTTGGCCTGGAACAGGGCGAACCGCTCATCACTCACCAGGCCCAGTTCGCGGCCAAGCGGGGTCAGGCGCTCGTCGGCATTGCCCTCGCGCAACAGCAGCCGGTGCTCGGCCCTGGAGGTGAACATGCGGTAGGGCTCCAGCGTGCCGCGCGTGACCAGGTCGTCCACGAGCACACCGATGTAGGCCTGGTCGCGCCGCAGGATGAATGGCGGCAGGCCTCGTAGCGCGCAATGGACGTTGAGGGCGGCCAGCAAGCCCTGGCCAGCGGCCTCCTCGTAGCCCGAGGTGCCGTTGATCTGCCCGGCCAGATAGAGACCGGGCAGCGGCTTGGATTCCAGGGTGGGCAAGAGCTGCGTGGGCAAGGCAAAGTCGTACTCGATGGCGTAGCCCGGTCGCGTGATGACGGCCTGCGTGAGGCCCGGGATGGTGGCGAGCATGAGCTTCTGGATGTCCAGCGGCAGGCTGGTGGAGATGCCGTTGGGATAGACCTCGGGGCTGTCCAGGCCCTCGGGTTCGATGAAGATCTGATGGCGCTCCTTGTCCGGGAAGCGGGCCACCTTGTCCTCCACGGACGGGCAGTAGCGTGCGCCCGTGCCCTGGATCACGCCGGAAAAGAGCGGCGAGCGCTCAAACCCGCTGCGGATGGCTGCGTGGGTGGCGGCATTGGTGTAGGTCAGGTGGCAGGGCACCTGGCGCAGGGGCACCGTGCGGTTCAGGAAACTGAAGGGCCGGGGCGGGTCGTCGCCGGGCTGCTCGGCCATGACCGAAAAATCGACGCTCGACCTGAGCAGGCGCGGCGGGGTGCCGGTCTTGAGCCGGCCCAGTTCGAAGCCCAGGCCGCGCAGACACGGCGACAGGCCTTCGGAAGCCGGGTCGCCCAGGCGGCCGCCGGAAAAGTGCGTGAGCCCGATGTGGATGAGCCCGGACAAAAAGGTGCCGGTGGTGAGCAGCACGGCGCGCGAACGGAATTCCTGGCCCAGGCGTGTGCGCACGCCCGAGGCGCGGCCGTTCTGTGTGAGCACGTCCTCGGCCATGTCCTGCATGATCCACAGGTTCGCCTGCGCAAAGAGGTCGCGCTGGACCACGCGCAGGTACTGGCTGCGGTCGATCTGGGCGCGCGAGGAGCGCACGGCCGGGCCCTTGCTCTGGTTCAGCTGACGGAACTGGATGCCTGCGGCGTCGGCCCAGAGGCCCATCATGCCGCCCAGGGCGTCGATCTCGTGGACCATGTGGCCCTTGGCCAGGCCGCCGATGGCCGGGTTGCAGGACAGATGCCCGATGCGGTCGAGGTTCACGGTGAGCAGCAGCGTGGTGAGCCCCAGGCGGGACGCGGCCATGGCCGCCTCGCACCCGGCGTGACCGGCCCCGACGATGACGAGGTCGAAAGTGTCTGGCAAGTCCGGCCTGCGCTGCATGGAGGCCTCGATGAACGCTAGTCGAAGAGCAGGGCCGCCATGACCTTGGCGTCCTTGATGCTGTTCTTTATGGACGAGCGTTCGTTGGGCTGGTGGGCGTTGTGCATCAGCGTGCCCCAGACCGCGGCCCGGTGCCCGGCGCGGCGCAGGTACGCGGCCACGGTGCCGCCGCCGATGCCCATGAGCCTCGGCTCATTGTGGAATTCGGCTTTGACGCTTTTGACGAGCCGGGTCACGATCTCGCTGTCCGCCGGGGTGGGCGGGGCAGCCTGTTCGCTCTGCACGAACTCGTAGCTGATGCTAACCCCATGCTCGCGTTCGACCTCATCGCCAAAGCCCTTGACCGCGGCCAGCACCTGATACAGGTCGTAGCCGGGCATGACCCGGCAGTCGAGGTAGAACACGTCGCGGCCAGGGATGGTGTTGATGTTCTCCACGTTGGCCTCTTTCTTGGTGGGCTGGAACGTGGAAAAGGGTGGGTTGAACAGGGGGTCCTGGCGGTCGAAGATCTGGTGCAGTTTGGGGATCTGCACGATGAGCGCCGCGGCGCCCAGGAGCGAATTGATGCCGGCCTCGGGCGTGGAGGCGTGGCACTGCTTGCCCTCCACGATGACCTTGAGCCAGAGCATGCTCTTCTCGGCGATCTCGATCATCTCGCTTGTGGGCTCGCCGAAGTCCGGCACCAGGAACAGATCGTCCGGGCCGAAGAGCTCACTGTGGTGCTTGACCACGAAATCCAGGCCATACTTGCTGCCGGTTTCCTCGTCAGCCACCAGGAGCACACCGTAGTTGATCGGCGGGGTGAGCTTCAAGTCGAGCAGGGCCTTGGCCACGAGTACGGAACAGACGATGCCCTGGTGGTTGTCCTCCACGCCCCGGCCGATAAGGATGTCGTCCTCGACCTTGAGGGTGTAGGGATCGGAGTCCCAGAGGGCCAGGTCTCCCGGGGGCACGATGTCCGTGTGCGAGATGATCCAGAGGGTCTTTGTTGTGTCCGCGCCCGGGATCACGGCCGCCAGGTTGGGGCGATAACCGCAGGGCACGGCCGGGTCCGGGGCGCGCAGCTCACGGACCTGGGCAAAGCCCAGGTCCGCAAGGTAGAGCTTGAGGAATGCGGTCTTGTCCTTCTCGCCCGGCCCGCCGTTCATGGGGCCCAGCGCCGGGATGGCCACCAGGGAGCGTTGCAGGTCGATGACGGTCTGGGCCTGGGCTTCGATGTGCCGCGATATTTCGGCAAGCATTGCGGGCTCCGTGGTGACGGATGTGTTTCGGGCTGATTGGTGCGGGAAACAAAAAGGCGGGGTTGCCCCCGCCTCGTCGTGTCGATGCTCTAGCGGCCCCTGGCAGCGCGCTTGGACGCCTTCAGCGGGTTGACCTTGGTCTTGCCCTGCTTGTCCAGCGTCCCCTTGACGTGGGTCGCGAAGTTGCAGATGCCGCGCGTCCACTTCTTGGACGGCTCGGCATAGGTGGGGCAGTAGGACAGGCCCTCGACCAGGGTGATGCGTTCGCAGCCGGTGCAGTTCTCCACCACCGGGGTCATAATGATGCCCTTGAAGGTCAGGCCTTCGGCGGTCATGACCGCGCTGTCCAGGGGACCGGCCTTCTTTTTGTCTTCAGCCATGGGATCTTCCTCCTTGTCTGGCGCGCTTACCGCAACCAGTATATCGTCAAAAATAGAGAGCGGATTACTAAGCCGGACCGTCCCGCTTGTCAAGCGTGTTGCGCGCCCTTGCCGCCAGCCTCAGGATATCTTGCCGCCAGCCTCAGGAAATCTTGCCGATGACAGCGAGGAGCACGTCCGTGACCTTCTGGGCGTTCTGGCGGAAGATGTGCAGGATCTCGTCCCAGGTCACCGGGGCCTCGTCGGTCTTCCAGCAGTCGTAGTCCGTGCTCATGGCCACTGCGGCATACGGAATGCCCGCTTCATTGGCCAAGATGACCTCGGGCGCGATGCTCATGTTGATCACGTCCGCGCCCCAGAGCCGGAACATGCGCGACTCGGCCCGGGTGGAGAAGCGCGGGCCTTCGATGGTGACCACCGTGCCCTGCTTGTGGTGCCGGATGCCCAGCTCCGCGCAGGATGCGTTCAGAAGCCCGCGCAGATGCTCGGAGAAGGGGTCGGCCATGGGCGTGTGCTTGGGCTCATGCGGGGCAAAGCTCTCGTGGAAGGTCACGCTGCGGTGCCTCGTAAAGTCGATGAACTGGTCGAGCACCACCAGGTCCCCGCGGCCGATCTCCTCGCGCAGGGAGCCCACGGCCGTGGTGGCCAGGATATACTCGCAGCCGAGCAGCCGCAACGTCTCGATCTTGGCCCGGTAGTTGACCTGGGAGGGCGGGACCGTGTGCTCGCGGCCGTGCCGGGCCAAGAGGAAGATGTTGTGCCGGCCCATGGTGCCCGCGCGCACCGGGGAGGTGGTGGAGCCAAAGCTGGTGCTGACTTGCAGGTCCTTGGAATCGTGCAGGATGTCCGGGTTGTCCAGCCCGGAGCCGCCGATGATGCCGATGTTGGCCATGCCTGCCGGTCCTTAGAGCTTGAGGATGTGCTGGTGCGGGATGCCGCACAGCTTGCTCGGGCCGTCGAGAAAACCCAGCTCGATGAGGAAGCCGATGCCGACAACGGCGCCGCCGCCCTGTTGCACCAGCTCGATCATGCCGCCGGTGGTGCCGCCGGTGGCCAGCAAATCGTCGATGATCAGCACCTGATCGCCGGGGATCACGGCGTCCACGTGCATGCACAGGGTGTCGGTGCCGTATTCCAGGTCATAGGTGACCGAGGTGGTCTTGTAGGGCAGCTTGCCGGGCTTGCGCACCGGGATGAAGCCGATGTTCATCTTGTAGGCCAGTGGCGCGCCGAAGATGAAGCCTCTCGCCTCGGCTGCCACGATCTTGTTGGCGCCGGAGTCCTTGTAGCGCTCGGCCAGGGCGTCGATGGCGTAGGCAAAGGCCTTGGGGTCGGCCAGAAGCGGGGTGATGTCGAAAAAGGTGATGCCGGGCTTGAAGTCCGTGACGTCGCGGATGTATTTGCGAAGGTCCATGGCGTAACTCCTTATTCAATTGATGCGCGGTTCTACTGACTGAGCAAAGCTGTTGTCAACCGTCAGGGCAGTTGCTAGGCTCGCGTCATGACAGGACAACGCACAGGACAACGCACATGGCCCTGAAGCCACGCCCAGGCCCGGGGCGGTTTGCGCCCGCCAAGCGCAGCCTGGGGCAGAATTTCCTCACAGACGCCAACATCGCCCGCAAGATCGTGGACGCGCTGGCTATCCAGCCCGGTGATCCGGTCCTGGAGATCGGGCCGGGCCGCGGGGCGCTGACCAGGCACATCCTGGAGCGCTCCCCGGGGCGGCTCATGGTGCTGGAAAAGGACGACCAGCTGGCCGCAACCTTGATTGCTGCGCATCCCTTTATAGAATTGGTGGCCGGCGACGCCCTGAAGTTCCCCTGGCCGGAGCTCACAACCGGGGCTGGCTGGAAGATCGTCGGCAACCTGCCCTACAACATCGCCTCCCCGCTCATCTGGGACCTGGTGAGCCAGGCCCGCTTCGCGTCGGCCGTGTTCATGGTCCAGCTGGAGGTCGGCCAGAGGCTCAGGGCCGCGTCCGGGGGCAAAGACTATGGCGCATTGAGCGTCTGGATACAGAGCCATGCCCGTGTGGAGCTCCTTTTTAAGGTCCCGCCGCAGGTCTTTTCGCCCCAACCCAAGGTGACCTCGGCGGTCATGCGATTTATTTTGCACCCCGAGCCACCGGAGCCAGACAGTGCAAAGGCTTTGGCACAGACGCTCAAGATGTGCTTCCAGCAGAGGCGCAAGCAGCTGTCTACGATACTGAAATCAAAAGGTATTGTTGGTGGTGAGGGCATCCTGGAGGGCCTTGGCATCCACCCCTCCCAACGACCGGAGACGCTTGAGCCGGAACGGTTTCAGGCTTTGGCAAATCGGCTGCAAAAGCATTTTGGCTCTTGACTTGGGTTTTGCTTTGGTGTTTATCGGAGTTCAGTTGCAGATGAAGGTGGCCGTGATTCGGCATCAGGACCACCTCGAACCGCACACGCGGGTACTGGCAGGAGTAGGCTGACGTCGGTCGGCTCGCGAAACCCCCAGACGGAATTTCATCGCGAGCTCGGGATGGCCGAGTAGCAAACAGTGACTCACCAATGAGGAGGAAGGAAACATGACTAAGGCTGAGCTGGTTGTCAAAATCGCAGAGAAGGCCAACCTGACCAAGGCCAATGCTGAGCGCGCTTTGAACGCTTTCGTCGGTGCCGTCGAGGACGTCCTGGTGAAGGAAGGCAAGCTCACCCTTACCGGCTTCGGTACCTTCCAGGTTGAGAAGCGCAAGGCGCGTGTCGGCCGCAACCCCCGCACCGGCAAAGAGATCAAGATCCCGGCCACCAAGGTTGTCAAGTTCCGCCCCGGCAAGCTCCTGAAGGACGCCGTCAAGTAAATCTGGAGGCTTCCAATGTTGCACGGCGAAACTGTACACAGCCCCCTGCCGCAGGACCTGCCCTGGTTTCAGGCGGATCACGCCATCTTTTTCGGCGTGCTCTACATGGTCCTGATCGTCATCGGCGTCGGCATGGGTTACTGCATCATGAAGTCCTGGTGGGACAGCTGCCGTGATTCTCACGGCAACAGCCACTAGCTGACGGCTCACTCGCCTGATTGAGACCAAGCGGACCCATCCGGCCAAGAACTGGATGGGTCCGCATTTTTCCCTGTCTGCCCTGCTTGCTTTGCGCAGGCGCATGGGGTAGGGACCCTTTCTCTGTTTGACGAGTTCCATGAGGGGAGGTGATTCATTTGCCCGGTATTTTGTTGGATGACAGCGACAATTTCGAAATCGCCCTGCGCCGTTTCAAGAAGCAGGTCGAGAAGGCCGGGGTCCTCTCCGAGTTGAAGAAGCGTCAGCACTACGAGAAACCCAGCGTCCAGGAAAAGAAGAAGAAGGCGGCTGCCAAGAAGCGCCTGGTCAAGAAGATGCGCAAGTCCAGGATCGAAGGATGACCATCCAGGGACGCCTCGAGTCCGACTACATTCAGGCCTACAAGGCCAAAGATACGGTTCGGCTGGCTGTCTTGAGGCATCTCAAGACAGCCGCCAAGAACCGCGAGGTCGAAGTCCTGCGGCCGCTCACCGACGACGACCTGCTCGATCTTATCTCCAGGCAAGTCAAGCAGCGCCGCGACTCCATCGAGCAGTACGAGAAGCACGGCCGCACAGATCTCGCCGCAGTCGAGGTCGCCGAGCTCGCCGTGCTTGAGGGCTACATGCCCAGCCCCCTTTCCGAGGCCGAGCTGACCGAGATCATCGAGCGCCTGGTGGCCGAGACCGGCGCCAGCTCCCCCAAGGACATGGGCCGGGTCATGGCCGCCCTGACGCTTGGCTACAAGGGCCGCTACGACGGCAGCAAGGCCAGTTCGGCCGTCCGCTCCAGATTGTCCTCCTAACCAACGGCAGTTCATGGAACCGAGAACCCTGCACCTGCTGGAGTTCCCGAAGATCCTCAAGGAACTGTCGGGCCTTGCCGTCTCCGAACCCGGAGCCTCGGCAGCCCTCGCCCTGCGCCCTTTTTCCGACGCGCTCGCCGTGCGCCTGCAGCTGACCCTGCTGGACCAGGCCCTGCGCTGGGTGCGCGAGTCCGGCTTCAAGCTCAACGCCTTCCCGGATTTCGGTGGGTTCTTCCCGGTGCTGGACAGCCCGCAGCGCGTGCTCGACCTGGACGCCCTGTCCGCGCTCTCCGCCACCCTGACCCAGGCCAGGCACGCCCGCGACCTGCTGGGGCCCTATGCCGAGCGCGGCTGGGACGAGCTGACCCTGGCCGTGAGCGGCGCCCCCTGGCCCGCGTCCACCTTCCAGGCCCTCAAACGCTGCCTGGACCAGGACGGCCGGCTCAAGGACGAGAGCTCGCCCGGCCTGTTCTCCGTGCGCCAGGAGATCCGCGCCATCCACCAGAAGTGCACCAAGCGCGTCAAGGACTTTGTCCTGGCCGAGAACATCGCCCAGTACCTGCAGGACGACTTTGTCACAGTATCCTCGGACCGCTATGTGCTGCCCCTCAAGGTGAACTTCAAGAACCGCTTCCCGGGCATCATCCACGACTATTCCCAGACCGGGGAGACCTGCTATTTCGAGCCCATGTTCCTGGTGGAGATCAACAACGCGCTGCAGGAACTCAAGCGCGAGGAACGCACCGAGGAACGCAAGGTCCTGGAATACATGACCGGCCTGGTGCGCCAGGAGCGCGGCGGCATCGAGGCCAGCTACAAAAGCCTGGTGCAGCTCGACCTGCTCATGGCCAAGGCGCGCTTGGCCGAGGAGACCAATGCCCGGCCGCTCGACGTTGGCCCAGGCCTGCCGGCCCGGCTCATCCAGGCCCGGCACCCGCTGCTGGCCTTGCAGAACGGCGCTACGAGGCCCCTGGACATCAAGCTGCGCGAGGGCCAGCAGGCGCTGATCATCAGCGGCGGCAACGCGGGCGGCAAGACCGTGTGCCTCAAGACCATGGGGCTCATCGCGCTCATGGCTTTTTCCGGCCTGCCCGTGCCCGTGGCCGAGGGCTCGTCCCTGCCCCTGTGGACCGAGATCTTCGTGGTCCTGGGCGACGAGCAGAGCCTGGAGGAGCACGTGAGCACCTTCACGGCCCAGATCCAGTATTTGGCGCGCGTCTGGGAGCGCGTGGGGCCGGACACCCTGTTTCTGCTCGACGAATTCGGTGCAGGCACGGACCCGACGCAAGGAGCCGCCCTGGCCCAGGCCGTCATCGACGGGCTGCTCGAACGCGGGGCGTCCTCCTTTGCGGCCACGCACTTTCCGGCCTTGAAAGCCTATGCCCTGGCCACGGACAAGGTCCGCGCGGCCAGCGTGCTCTTTGACCCCAAGACCAAGAAGCCGCTCTACTGCCTGGCCTACGATCAGGTGGGCGCGAGCATCGCGCTGGACGTGGCCCGCGAGCACGGCCTGCCGCGCACGATCCTGTCGCGCGCCGAGCAGTACCTGCTGCTCGACGGCACGGACACCAGCGCCGTGCTCGACCGCCTGAACACGCTGGCCGTGCAGCGCGAGCGCGAGAACGACGCCCTGGACGAGGAAAGAAAAGCCCTGCGCAAGAAGCGCGACACCCTTGAGGCGCGTTTCGAGCGCGAGCGCGTCAAGACGCTGACCGAGGTGCGCGAGCTGGCCCAGGGCGTGCTGCGCGACTGGAAGAGCGAGCGACTGGGCCGCAAGCAGGCCCTGAAGAAGCTGGCCGAGGCCCGCGAGCGCCTGGAGCCGGTACTTTCGCCCCTGGGCTCGCCCGGGGCCGCGCCCGAGACGCCTGTGCTCGATTTCGCGGACATCCAGACCGGAAGCCGCGTGGCCTACCGGGCCTGGAACAAGACCGGAACGGTGCTGGACAAGGACGAGCGCCGCGGCCAGGTCAAGGTGGATTTCGATGGGGTGGCCATGTGGGTGGCCTTCACCGAGCTTTCGCTGGACGGCCGCAGCCCGCGCAAGGTGCAGCCCGTGGTCCAGGGCCGGGACGCGGACCTGGGTTTTTCCCCGAGCCTGGACCTGCGCGGACAGCGCGCTGACGAGGCCCTGGCCGAATTGGAGGGTTTTCTTGACGCCTCGCTCTTGCGCGGGGCAAGCACTGTGGAGGTCATCCACGGCCGGGGCACCGGCGCCCTGCGCCGGGAGATCCACGCGTATTTGCGCACCGCGTCCTCGGTGGCCTCCTTCAGCCTGGCCAGCGAGGACCGGGGCGGGGACGGCATGACCGAGGTGACGCTTAAATAGCCGGAAGCGGCAGGGGATTCATGGACAACCAGGTCATCCAGACGCTCAAGCAGCGCGTGAACATCGCCGAGGTGGTGCGGCGGTACGTGCCCTTGCGCCAGGCCTCTGGACGGCACATGGGCCTGTGCCCCTTCCATCAGGAGAAGACGGCCTCCTTCAGCGTCAACGAGGCCGAGGGCTTTTATTACTGTTTTGGCTGCCAGGCGGGCGGCGATGTGCTGGACTTCTACATGCGCATCAACGGCCTGGAGTTCAAGGAGGCCTTGACCCAACTGGCCGAGGAGGCGGGCATCGAGCTCAAGGAGTTCCGGCCCGACCCCGAGTATGACGAGCGCCAGAAGGTGAAAAAGATGTGCCTGGACCTGCACGGGAAGGCCCAGGAATATTTCCGGCGCAACCTGAACCAGGTTACGGGCGACACTGCCCGGGCCTATTTGCGAAAGCGCGGCACCAGCCCGGAAATTTCACAGGCCTTTGGCCTGGGCGCAAGCCCCGAGGACTGGCACGGGCTGATGAACCATCTGGTTTCCTGCGGTTTCAGCCCGGAACAGGGGGTGCTTTCCGGGCTCTTGTCGAAAAATGAAAAAGGGAATATCTACGACAGGTTCCGCGGACGACTGATCTTTCCCATACAGAATCTTAGCGGTCAGGTTATTGCCTTTGGCGGCAGGATAATTACAGAGGGAGAACCAAAGTACCTGAACAGCAGCGACACGCCCATTTACAAGAAGGGCGAGCACCTCTACGGACTGCACCAGGCCAGGCAGGCCATGACCCGCAGCAAGAGGGCGATCCTGACGGAAGGGTACATGGACGTTCTTTCGCTGGTCCAGTTCGGCTACGACGACTCCTGCGGGGTGCTCGGCACTGCCCTGACCCAGGACCAGGTGAAGCGTTTGGCCGGGTTCTGCTCGCGCATCGATCTCATCTTCGATGGCGACACTGCCGGACGCAAGGCCGCGCTGCGCAGCGCGGAGATGATCCTGCACCAGGGCGTGGGCTGCCGTGTGCTGCTCATGCCCGAGGGCGAGGACGTGGACAGCCTGCTGCAGAAACAGGGGCGCGAGGGCCTGGAGGCCTGCTTCGAGGCCGCGGCCGACGGGCTGGACTACTGCCTGGACACCCTGCGCGAGGGCTCGGCGCCCAGGGAAATCGTGGCCTGGGCCAATGGGTTTTTGGGGCAATTGTCCGATAACGCTCTGCGCGCCTTTTACCTGCCGCGCCTGGCCGACGGATTGGGCCTGTCCGAGGCTGATCTGCGGCGGCAGGGCGGTGCGCACAAGGTGCCAGAGAATCGAGTCATTGTGGCGTCTACTCCCAGGACCAAGCTTGCGAGCAGGCCTGTTGGCAGGGACGATCAGAATGACAAGACATATTTGACGTTTCCGGTGCTCTATCCCGAATACGTTCCGCACTTGCAGAAGATGGGTTTTGAAGTTCTGCTTGTAACGGAATGGGGGAAAGAATTTTGGCGTATTCAGGTTGAAGCCGAGGGAAATGATTTTCTCTCTCAGCTTGGAGACGACGAAAAGGTTTTTTATACGAAAATTCGTTCAACGGCCCATCGTCTTGATGGTGAGGAATTAGCGCAGGAATGGGAGCACATATCTTCCCGCATTTCCGAAGCAAAATTCCGTTTTGAGCAAGACAAATTGAAGGAAGAAATTCGTATTGCCCATGACAATGGCAATGTAGATGAGTGGAAACGTCTGATGACGGTCTTTTCGGCATTGAATGCCCCCAGCAGGGAGGAAGAATGAATAATTTGAAAGAAATCCAGCAGATCAAGCTTCTGATTGCCAAAGGCAAGAAGAACGGATTTCTGACCTTTGAAGAGGTGGGCAAGACTCTGCCCACGGAGATGACCACCCCGGACCAACTCGAAGAGGTCATGAGCATCTTCGACCAGATGAACATCGTCATCGTGGACTCCGAGGAGAACGGCAAGAAGCTCACGGCTGAGACCGCGGACACCGACGAAGAGCTGGATCTTGTTCCCAGCGAAGGCGACGACGCCGCCGACTATTCCTCCCGCAGCACCGATCCCGTGCGCATGTACCTGCGCGAGATGGGCGCCGTGCCCCTGCTCGACCGCGAGGGTGAGGTGACCATTGCCAAGAAGATCGAGAACGGCGAACTCGAGGTCCTCTACGCCCTGGTGGAGGTGCCTGTGGCCATCGAGGAGCTGGTGCAGGTGGGCGAAGACCTGAAGAACACCCGCATCAAGCTCAAGGACGTGGTCAAGACCATCGAGGAGGACGACCCCTCTGAGGACGAGATGAACCAGCGCCAGCGCGTCATCTTCCTCCTCGACGAGGTCAAGTCCTTGTTCAAAAAGAAGAAAAAAATCTACGAAAAGCTCGACTACTGCGCCCAGCTGGACCGTCGCGTCTTCGGCGTGCAGAACGAGATCATGGCCTACAAGGAAGAGGTGGTCACCAGGCTTCGCGACATCAAGATCGAGAAGACGCTCATCGACCGCATCATTGAGACGGTTTCCGACTACGTGCGCCAGATGCACAACTGCCAGCGCGACCTGCACGCCTACATGCTCTCGGTGGGCAAGAACCGCGAGGAGATCGTGCGTATTTTTAAAGCCGTGGACGAGCGCGAGATGAACCCGGTGGGCGCCTCGGACATGCTCAGCATGACCGTGGAGGAGTTCTTCTCCTTCAAGGAGATGCTCTCGGGCAAGATGGAGATCATCACGCGCCTACAGGACAAATGCTGTCATAACGTAGACGACCTCGAAGAGGTCCTCTGGCGCATCAAGCGCGGCAACCTGGCCGCCATGCGCGCCAAGCAGGAGCTCATCCGCGCCAACCTGCGCCTGGTCGTATCCATCGCCAAGAAGTACACCAACCGCGGCCTGCAGTTCCTGGACCTGATCCAGGAGGGCAACATCGGGCTGATGAAGGCTGTGGACAAATTCGAGTACCAGCGCGGCTACAAGTTCAGCACCTACGCCACCTGGTGGATACGCCAGGCCATCACCCGCGCCATCGCCGACCAGGCCCGCACCATCCGCATCCCGGTGCACATGATCGAGACCATCAACAAGCTCATCCGCACCTCGCGCTATCTGGTGCAGGAGCTCGGCCGCGACCCCTCGCCCGAAGAAATTGCCGAGCGCATGGACTACCCGGTGGAGAAGGTCAAGAAGGTCCTCAAAATAGCCAAGGAACCGATTTCCCTCGAAACGCCCATTGGCGACGAGGAAGACTCGAACCTGGGCGATTTCATCGAGGACAAGAAGGCCACGGCCCCGGCCGAGGAAGTGGTCAGCACCAAGCTCTCCGAGCAGATCGCCAAGGTGCTGGCCGACCTGACCCCGCGCGAGGAGCAGGTGCTGCGCAAGCGCTTCGGCATCGGCGAGAAGAGCGACCACACCCTGGAAGAAGTGGGCAAGCTGTTCAACGTCACCCGCGAGCGCATCCGCCAGATCGAGGCCAAGGCCCTGCGCAAGATGCGCCACCCGGTGCGCAGCTCGGTTTTGCGCTCCTACTTCGA
>Ga0007792_10000293_pt1 | contig 18266 bp, 18 predicted proteins | sample CryBogmetaGMA6M_FD_60371 | JGI IMG/M metagenome (GOLD analysis project Ga0007792, IMG submission 60371) | Freshwater microbial communities from Crystal Bog, Wisconsin, USA - MA6M | ecosystem: Environmental > Aquatic > Freshwater > Lake | place: Crystal Bog, Wisconsin, USA | collected 2009-07-06
CCTTCAATGAAGTATTCTTTACCTTTACCTAGTTTTTCTTCAACTAAGTATTTTACGGTCTCGGTATGTTCTTTAATTAGTTTCATTTTTATTATCCTGTGTAATCTGGGCTACCAACGATGTCTAATGCACCAACTGTAGTCTCATCATCGTAAGCACCATATTTTTCGTACTCAACTTTAGAGTAGAAACCGTCTTGTTTATGAAGGACTAGGTATCCAGTGACTGGAACTCCAGTTGCGCCTTCTTTAATGATAACTATGTCTTTATTATTTTTACGATTTTCAGTAATACCGTTTCCAACTAAGTCTAAAAATGGAGCATTTTCTGGGGCACCCGCAAAGATATTCTCGCCGTCTCTAGTAATCCTAATCGCAGAGTTAAGTTCTCCAGTAAAGATGATCTTAGCTATATTAACTACAGGACCAGTAGCGCCAGCTGCACCAGTTGCACCTAATACTTGATCTGCAGATGCTAAACTTGTAAGTGCAATTATTCCAGTAGCACCATCAACAGTGTCTACCTTAACAACTACTTCTTTGTTAGTGTTCTTAATTATGTAGGTTAATACAGCCATCTTTATTCTCCAATTTGCTTAAGTACATCGATAAAGTTTTCTTTACTTTCTCTCATGTGCTCAATGATTTCTTGTTCTTCTTTAAATAGTTCTGTCAACTTGTCTTGAGTCGACTCATTTATAGCTATGATAGTACCATCAGCTAACTTATAATCTATCTTACCTTCAATAAGCTTATCTAACTTATTAAGGCTTCTGATCTCTAATACGACAGGGTCTACAGTAAAAAGTTTAGAGGAAGCAAGTTCTATGTATGACTCTATTAATGTATCAGTTACTTTAATATCATGATGCTCTTTAATTATATTCGCTATCTTATTATCAGGGATATCTTCGTATAATTGTGTCTTAACTTGTTCTTCTATCGTTTTATTGTATTGCTTTGCTTTAACGTATTGTCTTGCTTCCTCTAAATCTGTAAAAGAAGTCTTCTCGCCATCGATAAGGATCTTACCGTTGGATGCCTGCTCGATTATATGACCATATGAATGGACACGAGCAGTAGTGCCATTTAAGGCCTTAAGAAAACTCCCGTAGTACATTATACTGGATTATCCTTTGTATATGTCTTAGGTCCACCCGGTTCTTGGTCACCAAACACGCCTTCTTTTTTAATCTTTTTCTTTGCTTCGTAAGCAATATTAACCTTCATTGCATCAGGTTTTGATCCATTTGGTTCTGATTTAAGGTCATCCATACCACAAGATGGGTTATAAGCAGACTCTTTTTCGCAGCCGCATTTCATCGCAGCTTCTAATAAGTCTGCATCAAGACCTAAGTCTGACACATTCATCTTGCTTAATGGATTGAACATTATTTAGCTCTCATTTTGGCGAGGATAGCACCAGCTACTCTTTCGCCTGCTTCTTTAGAACCATATTTTTTACTAGCTTTATCAGCAATTTTATGGAAGTTTTTACCAGGTTTACCTAAGTCTTTACCTGCACGACCAGCTTTTGCTGATAATGTAGCTTCATCAACTTGTTCTTCTTCATTGATTTCCACTAAGTCTTCTTCTGTAATAGCATCTAAAATAGAATCAACTTCTTCTTCTGTTAGTTCAACTTCTTCTTCAACAATTTCTGTTTCTTCAGCAGATTGCTCAGTAGCAAACATGCCTTGAGCTACAGACACTCTCATGTCTTCTAGTCTTGTTGAGATACGTGATGCCATCTCAGCATTAAATGCTGAATTGATAGCTTCTGAATCACCTGTACTAATTGCTGCGATTAAGTCGTTAATACCTTGGGTCATTATACTTCTCCTTTAGTTTTATTAGTAGCTGGTGGTAATCCAGGTGGGTTTGGACCTGCGCCCATTCCTCCGTCGACTGGCATACCGCCTTGCATAGTCATCATGGCCTGCATCTGTTCTTGCTCTGCATCCATTTGTTTTTGTATCTCTTCAATATCTTCTTCAGACTGCTTAAGAACGTTTCGCTTAACGTACTCTAAACTATAGAATGTACCAATGTATGGCTGCATCATGTTTAGTACGTTGATCCTATTAGTAAGGATCTCTGAATCTTTTAACTCTGCGAAGTGGTTATCTTCTTGGAAGTCAAATCTAATGTCTTGAGAGATTTGATCCCACTCGTCAGGTCTGATAATCTGTTTAGCAACTAGTTGTACTCTTAATGCTTCTGAGAATAACGCAGAGAACTTGCGTCTAATACGTTCAATGAACTTATTGAACTTGACTTCGTCTCTTGTTATCTCGTTTGATCTGCCAAGACTGAAACCTTGATCTGGCTTCATCCTTGATACAGGTACGTTCAAGCATTGGTACAACTTGTTTTGGAAATATTGTATGTCTTCGATCTGACCGAGGTTTTGACCGCCGTTCAGGGTAGTGATCTCTGTACCCTTGCCACCTTCTCGTCGAGGCATCCAAAAGTCTTCCATCATAGAGAGGTGTTTGCGGTCATCTCTGATCTCGCCTGTTGCGGCATCATAGACAACTTTATTTCTGTACTTATTCATGATATCATTAACGTATTGCTCAGCTTTAAGCTTAGGCAAGTTACCTACGTCAATGTAAAATATTCTTCTTTCAGGTGCTCGCGATACACGGTAGATTACCAATGCATCTTCGATCATCTTCAATTGGTTTACAGGTTTGATCGCTTTATGTAGATACCCTAACATGGTGTTAGAGTTCTGATCGATCAAGCCTGAAGGACAATAGATTACCGAATCAATCGATAACTTAACGCCTTGACTTGTATTCTCGTTGATACCCTTATCGTTGTAGATATAGAACTCTTCTATACCAACAACGACGTCAATACCTTTATCGTTCTTACCTTTTTTGATATTCTTGATACGTCGTATCTTACGTGGATCGATGTATCTTAACTCTTGAATACCATTCTTAATGTTCTCGTTGTCAATAAGGATGTGATAGTATAGTCTACCATCCACATACCATGACCTAAATATGTCATGACCTCTGCTGTCAAACTTATAGAGTTTAAGGATCTCTTCAAACTCGTCTTGTATCATCTTCTTGACAGAAGCGGACAACTTAACATCGTCTAGTACGACTTCAACGATCTGTTCATTGTTATTAGCAACGATCGCTTCGTTAATGATGTCCTCTACAGCATTGTCACAATCACCGTACTGAGATACTTCTCTGTATCGGCGGATTAAATCATTCTCGTTCTTGATAACACCTTCAAGGTCGACAGTCATGCCATAATAGGCAGCTGCAGCTCCAAGTGTAGATATTACCGTTGAGCCGTCATCCGGCGCAGGGGTTACAACTTCTGTGCCCTGCGCACGTTTGACTTTTTTCTTTGCTATCTCGAATCCAAAGATTTCCATAATATACCTTACTTAATTATAAAATACCAACTAAACGTTGATAGGGAAAGAACCAACTGGAGTATTGACTGTTACGCCAACTCCAAAGTTCGATCCAGCTGTACTTGTATCAGAAGTCCAATAGTTGTAAGTGAAACTTACTTCAAAAATTTCCATTTGATTGACAGTATCATAATCAACTGCGATAGCACCAATCTCTGTTGGATATGCATCATGGAACTTATAAGTCTTAACGATAGCACCATTACGATCTAATTGATGAACTCTTAAGTCCACTTGATAGTCTCTTGGGTTTGTACGACCGTTTGTTTGACTATGGTTTTGCACGCCATCTGACCATTTTTCCATCGCATTACGGATGTTAAATGTTGTGTCATTATAGATGGATACATTCCATGGAGCAAATACTCTTTCGCCTGCAAAGTTAACAGCACGACCACGATATTGGATAGGCATATTCTCTACGTTAGAAGCTGGCAATTGAGCAGCTTTACATAAAAACTGTGACTGTAATCCAACAGCAGGTCCACCGACAACGTATGCTGGGAATGTTAATTCTACACTAAACTGATTGGCACGAGCTCCGCCACCAATCAGTTGTGCTTTAAAATCGCTAATGTTTGCCATATTTTATCCTTTATTTTTCCTATTATTATTTATATGCTATGCACCGATTTCGCTGAATGCAACTGATGTTCTAGCAGCAATAAAGTTCAGTGTAATGAAATTGATGGAGCGGTTAGGTTTAATATAGATATCGGCAATGAACTCGTTACGATCGATAACTTCACCGGTGTTATTTGTGTCATCACACTTAACACGGAAGTCTGTAACGCCGCGTCTACCTTGAACGTCTCTTAAGAACGGTTCTACAAGGTTCTTAAACTGAGCTCTTGTAAAGCTGTCATTAAACTCGAATAGTTGATACTTAGCAGCTGTAGCGATTGCTTTTTCAAGTACGATGAATAAACGACGTACGTTGATACGATCGAACGCGCTAGGTGTAGCAAGAAGAGTCTTATCACCGAAGAGTACTGTACCTTGACCAGGGAAGTTAACCACTGGATTAACACCACCTTTATAAAGTGTATCACGTTCTGTCTTACCTGGATTAAATGCAAGTCTAACAACGTTCTTGATTTGACCACGATTAAGACCAGCTGGTGACCACCATGGATCATTTGTATAGTCTGTACGAGCAGATAAACCAGCTACGTCACCATTTAATGGTACATATCTATACTTGTCGTTATAGCGATCATATTGGTATTTGTAACCAGAATCTAATACAGCGTATGATGAACTTGGTAATTCTAGTCTATATGCTACAGTTGCTAAAGTTGCATCTGAACCAGATCCTATGATGATATCACCAGTTGCAACATCTTGTGGAGAAGCGTATACTACGCAATCTAATCTTGTTTCTGCCACGTTGTTGATAACGTATGTAGCAACAGTTGAAGAAGCTTTACCTAATGGTATCAATGATATGTCATAGAGGTCTGCATTAGCAAAGATCGCATAGCCGTTGATTATCTCGCCGTCAGTAGCTGATAGATCATCTACGCCGCCAACTAATGTCTTTGTAACTAAAGCTGATAAGTCTTTGAAACCTACACCAGCAGCATCTCTACCCCAAGCAACGCCTGAAGTACCTGTGCCACCGACAGTGGTTAACACTGAAGTAGTATGATCCATCCACCAGATATATCTTGATTGTGAATTTATTACGTCTTTATAGTAGTTGTTTGTACCATCTGACTTTTTAGCATCGCCAGCTTTTGATATAAACGCAAATTTTTCTAATACTGTACCAGCTACGCCAGTCCATAGACCATCGGCGTCAACTATAACGATATGTAATTCATCGTTTTCGCCGCCAACTGAAGCAGCATATGTTGAAGTGCCAGGTGGATAATTAAATTCACCTTCATAGTCCCAGCCAGAATATGTTTGTGAGTCAGCCATAGAAACTTTTAATGAGTTACCTAAAGCGCCCGGATACTTAGCAGCCCATTCACCAACAACACCAGCACCGCTGATATATGTTGCAGAATAGTCATTAAAGTTATTGATCTTGATAGCTCCTGAACCGATTTGAGTATGTGCAGTAGCATCTACTCCTGGACCAGTAGCAATACTTATTGAAGGAGCAGAAGTGTAGCCTGTACCTGGATTATCGATGACGATATGATCTACGCCACCACCAGAAAGTACAACGTGTGCTGTAGCTTGAATACCACCAGCAAGGTTAGGTGCACCGATAGTTACTGCTGGAACTGTAGCATATGAATCACCAGCTATATCAACTACGATCGCTGTCACTGAACCAGTCAGTGCTGCAACTGCATTTTTGTTACCTGTAGTGTCTACGCGTACTGTTAATAGGTTGTTTGTATAAGCAAGGAAGTTTGCAGCTGTAAAGAATGATTGTGCATTAGCATCTGTTGGTTTACCAAATCTTTGAACCAAAACGTTTTCAGATGAGATTGTAACAGGATCAAGTACTGGACCCCATGTAAATACACCAGCAAAAGCACCAGCGGATGTTGAAACGGCTGGGATGATTGCTGAAAAGTCTTTTTCGACTACCGCAACTCCTGGAGATAATTGGAACGGCATTTTTGTGTTTCTCCTTAAATTAGGTTTTTATGATATAAATTCTAGAGTCACCTCTATACATATATTTATAACTATTAAAAATTCAATAGGACCTGTTCGTCCTGGCTACCCCTGCCATCATCCATGAATCCGAATGGGGTCAGCTCATCCTCAATCTGCTTGATACGGTTCTCATACATTAATTGCCTAATGTTTACGTTGTTTAGGTCTTTAAAGTACGGGTTTGTGGTCAACCAGCCAAATAATACTAATGTCATCACTAAGTCATCATGATAGCCTTCATCGGCCTCGTAAGAGCCTTTATTGTTCTCGATGAAGGTCGATATCTCTTGTATGGTGTCGATGTCTTGAACTAAGAGTCTATTCTCTTCGATCAAAGCTTTGAAGTTCATACAACCGATCCGTTTTACTTTCTTATCAGTGTTGACTCCAAGCTGTGTCTTACCGCCCCCGAATCCACCTGATACTACTTGTCCATCTGTATTTCTATTCACAAATAGGATGTTCTCATACTCCATCTCAGAGTATAGGATAGAACCTACTTGTTCAGAAGAGTTAACTTCTAGTAATACGTATGCTTGATTATATTCTGTAGCTACTTTATAAATCACCGATGGGAACAGCATAGGACTAATGTTGTTGTCTCTATACTTTGCCACTTGTTTATATGGTGACTCTGTGATGTCCACTATAGAGAAGGTTGAGTAGTCTCCTCCCACACCCTTTGCGGTATCAGCTACTAAACAATAGCTATGATCCTTGATAGGCTTATCGTATACATCTAATCCATCCTTACTATATATGATCCTAGCTGGAGATAGTCTCCCGATCACATCTGAGCGCACCAGAGTGAGTGCAGAACCTAAGAAGGTACATAATACCTCTTGGTTATATTTCAGCTCTCCAAGCTGTCTCCTTTGTGCTTCAGCCCATTTTTCATCCCTACCTGGGATTCGTGTGTATGGTATGAATAGAGGCACGAAGTCATTGCGTTTGTTCTCAGCGTCGTTCCAAAACTTCCAAAAGTGGTTATAACCCAATGGAGTAGAGCTTAATAATATCTTTGTCGTTTCACCCGCAGATATCGTAGGATAGACTGAAGTAAAGAAGTCTTCTGCTACGTTGTTAGGTATGATCGCAGCTTCGTCGACGTATAGCATGTTAACTGACTTACCGCGGATACCAGAAGATGTCGTTGCTGCAGTGAACACCTTTGAATTGTTCTCAAGTTCTATATCTCCCTTGTTCCATGTAGTAACGCCTTGCTGCAACCACATAGGTAAGTTCTCATACATCAACTGATACCTGTATAAGACCTCACGGGCGGCGGTGGCTTTGTTTGCCATGATCGCGACTTGTTTCGATTCCTGAAATAGGGTATACCATAAAATATATGCTGCACTAGTTGTCGTCTTACCTTGTTGACGACCTTCCATAAGGATGACTTTTCTATTATCATGTATGACCTTCACCTTTTCCTTTTGGCAATCATATAGTTTAAAATCAATAAGACCATGATCAAGTGATATGATCTTGCAGTACGTTTCAATAAAATATATTGGGTCAGCAGCACACTTCATGTACTCCTTGACTTGTTCTTCAGTAAAAGGTACTACTACACCAGCCGCTTTTAACTGACTATTGGCATTATAGTTCTTTGCCATTAGAATTGAGATTCCCAGTTCTCTGTAACCAAACCATCTACGGCAGGAGCTGTTGCGGTATACTTCCTACCAGGTATTGATACGTTTGCCATAGAAGTAAGGATGACACCGTTAGCAGATACTGGTCCATATATGTTAGTCTTAAGCGTGAACGTAAGTGTATGTACTACGAATCGCCTCTCTTGGAAAGAGCCATCATAGTTGTCTTCTACTGTGATAGAGTTTAGTATCACCGGTATGTCTTGTGTTATCTCCATCTCAGGAACTGCATTCACAGATAGAGTATACTCTGGATTAAATATGGGTAAGATCTGTTCAATGATCTGCATAGCATCTTCTTGAGTCTTAGTCAATACATATAGACTAATATCTATGTTATACGGAGCTGGAGAGAATACAGCTTTTGCAGTAGGATTGCCTGTATTAGTAGCATCTTTACACATGATCTTATTCATCTTATTAGTCTTACGGGATGCATCATAGTGATAGCCTGTGACTTCAAATGATAGACGAGGTAGAGATATGTAAGTATTATGATTAAGGTTTGGATCTGAGTCTACACGAACCAGCCACTTCTCTTTAGGTGCATAAGCAAGAGGAACTGCGATGGTCTGTGCTACTGCTCCATCGTTACCTTGTCTCGCGATCTTGATGTCAGAAAATAGACGACCAAACATGACGATCGTCTTTCGTATAGCACCGTGATAGTAGGTTTGTCCGCTTAACATATTATAGTGCTGCTATCCTTGTTTTAAAGTCTGCAAAGTCTGTAGATGCAGCAACCACAGTTTTTAATGAAGATAAACTGATGTATGTTTGACCATCAACTGTTAATGTACCACCTACTGTTACGTTGCCTGTAAAGCTAGCATTAGTTGATGATATAGCTTGAGCTGATGTTAATGGAGCTAAAGCTGTAAAACCAATAGAAAATTGACTTATAACATCTCCACCAAATGAATCCTTAATATCACGGGCTCTATTATATCCTAAACTAATTCCTCCACTGATGATAGCATTATTAGTTCCAACTAATTCTGGCTCTCCTGGTACATTTAAGTGTTGAGTTATCGTTTTAGAATTCGCATTAATTAAGTAACTATAGTCAGAAAAGAATGCTTGTAATTGAGCTAGTGTAAATCCACTAATTGGAGTAGCACCAAAATTTTGTGGTCCACCATTGACTTTAACAGAATGTAATACAAAGTCTGTAAAGTATGTTGGATCAAAAGGGTCCTTATATGCGTTTATTTGAATTTCTAAAGTTAATGAACCTAACATGACTAATCCAGTATATGCACCTTCTGGAAAAATAGTTAAGTCTGAATTATATCCATTAAATGATCCGGAGTTATTTGTAAAACTTCCTCCCATATTTTGAGTAGTATCTGTCGCATTTGCAAAATCATATATCTGCCATTGTTCTGAAGGATTAACAGCACAGAAAACTCCATCAGATTGAAATAAAAATCTTTCAGGGGCTGGATAAACACCAGGATCAGTAATATTAACAGCAGTAACAAATCCACCACCATTCAATACGACGTCAAATACAGGACCATTACCAACTGCATAATTTCCCTCAAATACTGTAGGAGCCGCAGTAAATGGTCCTGTACCTATGAGTGTATTAGCATCGGCAACGGAAGTTATACATGTAATATTATCTGGACCTGTTGTAGTCGTTCCATTAACACCTAGATCGTATGCTCCCCATGCACCAGTTTGTGTCATAACACCTGGCATAACTATACCGTCTGCTGTAGCAGTTATTTTTTGTCCACCAATATATAGAGAATCGCCACTTAAATATAAGTCTTTAAACCTAGCACCAGTTGCTCCTAAGTCATATGTATCTGTAGTAGCTGGTACTATAGATCCTGGAACAGTTAATATTCCAGACGCTCCATATACTACTGCGTTAGCATATAATTCAGTAAAGTTGTCATTAACTTTACCAAATGCGGTTCTTAGTTGATCACCCGTCTTGTCGTTAGGTGCTGATCCGATATTAATTATCTTTTTTGCCATTATTTTAAGTCCACGGTTAGTTGAGTTGTATCTGCTCTAACTGTAGTAGAGTCAGCGTTTGCATATAAATCCGGTGCTACGTAATACGTATCTAGCTCGCCAAATGGGTTGTTCTCATTGAATATAACACTGCTAGCTTCTTCTTTAAACTTATTGTTATCTCCATAAGAGTCTTGATTATCAAGGTTAGATATGATAGAAGTGGCTACACAATCAAGTGGATAACCATTACCCTCCACAGTAACTTTAGGAGGATAAGTATAACCAGATCCTGGTTCATCTACTAATATCTTGACTACTTCAAATGCAGTTAATCCGTTGCCTAAGTATGCTGTAGCCGTAGCTCTGTATCCAAAGAATTGCAATGTCGCTGTACCATTTTCAGCCACACTTGCTGTGTGCACTGGGCCTGTAGAATCAGTAATACCTGCAATAGTGCAAATGTAACGTCTTCCATCAAAGCAAGCTTCATCGCCTACATTGATAGAGCTACTAGCTACCCAATCTGTACCAATAGTTACAGCGGGTGCAGAAGTGTATCGGCTACCTTTATATTGAATCTTAAATCCAGTTACTGTACCATTAGGTATCTTCTCAACGTCAAATGTCTTGAGTGATTCGAATACATCAATCTCTTTGATACCAGTCTTAATATGCTCAGATGCATATTGGAATAGTTCTACTTGTAACTTATATACGTATAGCTTACCTGCTTGATAGAACGGGTCTTGATGAGTAACGAACTTGATCTCAAACAATCCACCAGTTAGTGGGAAGTAGAGTAAGTCACCTTCAGCAGGACGATTAGGTAGTAGAGACCTACCATGTTGACCTACTAACTGTTCCCATTTTCTACGAGCTACTGTAAGAGTAGCGCTTTGTTCCATCATCAAACCAAACTTTTGTATGAACGCTCCTTGTCCTTCGAATCCGCTGTGCGATTCAAGATACATCTCGATACCGTATGCGTTCTTAAACTGTGATAGTCTATCTTCTCCAAGGATCTCGTCTTTACCTACTAAGATGCGCGGGATGTAGTAGAAGTCTTGTCCGTATATCGATATAGACTCTACTATGATATCTTCATAGGTCAACTGTTCGGAACGAATGCCGTTAGAGAAGTATACTGATCTAGCCAAGGAAGAACTCCAATGGTGCTGATTTGTTTAACATCTCATCTTCTAACTCTTTTATCTCTGTAATAGCTTCTGCATACAACTTATCACCGTCGATCGTCACACCGCCCGGTAGTTGGATGCCTTGGAATTTTTTGATGTTAGTTGCCCATTGACGTTTAAACAGTGCAGTCACATAGCGTCTAAACCATGGCTCGTTCCATACTTTATTAAAAGCTGTTGGATCTAATGCTCTATAGCATTCAACAAGGATGAAGTCACCCATAGCAAGAGCTGCATCCCAATTAACGTCGAGTGATAGTCTACCCATCATACGATTGAACCTATATAGCGGATAACCATTTAATTCAAGGTTAAGTAATGAGATGTGTGACATCACTGTCTTATAGTAGATCAATGACGTTGATGTCAAGTCATATAAGTCGTTAAGTCTTAATTGGTATTGTAAGTCAAATAAGTTCTTTGAGCTTGATGCTGCATTGAACGGGATGACTCTTGTGATACCATAGATGTAATCAGGGATAGGGAAGTACTTAAGGTCATATGTGCCTAATGTAACTCCGTCTGGATGAACTACTGCAGTAGCACCATTATTTCCTGTGATAGTCTCACCTTGAATGAAAGCCGCAGTATTGGTAGCATTAAAGACATGGTGTTGTGTAGTCACATCGTTAGCTAAAGTAACGTTCTTACATATGATGATGTTATTAACAGCAGTTCTACCAGACTCTGTACATACAGAAGCTGTAGCACCTGATGTAGATCCAGTTATGGTAGTACCTACTGGAAATGCTGCTGAATTTATTCCAACGATCTTTATTGTTGAAGCGGTAATCCTTTGTTTGAGGTACATTCTTTCTGCACCATCAAAATGATATTGGTTCCAATAGTCAAGGGCTTCATCGATACGTTCATCTAATTGAACGTCATCAACGTTGATCTCCACCACTGGTTCACCAAGGGCTCTTAAGGCATATTCTGTTAGGGTTGCTCTGGATGTTACGGCCATGACGATTTCCTAGTGTTTATTCTATTATTTATAATAATTTATAACACTGGTACGAGGCATAGTTCATGATATTCCTCAGGCCAGTCAGACTCATTTGTGACTAATGTATAGTGATATTCTTTGCCATTAATGGTTGCAGACCTAGCATCAGTCTTTTTAGCTACTAAATCATCGGCTAATACCCATGAATGATGAGAAAGGGTCTTCTTTACCTTAACGCTTTCAATCTTAAATTGGTTATCTTTAATTTCTCCAGTCTTTACAAGCTTTTGACCGATGATGGTAGGAGATATTAATTCCCAGCATAGGTTAGTATGTTCTTCTGCATAGTGTGTACCATCTTCAGATACATTTGAAGAAGCCATATAAGTCGATTGATCCATAAAATGATAGAATGCTGAAGCAAACCTAACACTATTATCATTTTCTATCTCTTTGATGAACGCTTTATTAAACATGTGGATGAGTATGTTTCTGGTTGGGACGCTACCAACGAATGGCCATGGAGGGTCAAAAGCTCTAAAAGCTGGTATAGGGGGAGGCCCCCATAGTGTGACTTGTTTTAAATTATAATCAGATATGCATCTCTTTATTGCGTTATAAAGAGTATGAGCTTTATCTTGCATATAGTGTTGTACAGTACCACCTTTAGCTACATATTCTATTATGTGTTTCCAATAATGAGCTCTTATATCTACTTCTCCAGTGCATAGTATCATGGTATCGTTACCAACCACTGTGTGCTGCTTTAAAAATAGATCTAATTCTGGCCAACACCAACTATCATCTTCATCAAAGTCTTTAATTGTTAGTGGATGTGTCTTGTAAAAAGTCTCTGTAACACCGTCTACACGCAAGATGTTTGTATGACTATCTCCTACTAATAATAGTTTCATTTATTTAATGCCTTACGTAATGCATCTAAGTATTTTGGATCGAGATCTTTTGACATGTGTTGATATATGTTTGTGAGACTTTCTTTTATGCTATTATATTTATCGTCTCTCTGTGCATTAGAGATAAAGTCTATACCACACTTTACAAAGTTATCAAGGTCGTGTTTATTATAGTAGTGTACTAATAAGAACCATAGCGTCCAACAGTTTGTAGGGTTGGTATCATACTCTTCCTTTAACATCTTTACGTATAGTTCAGGACGTTCTTTCTTCTTAAAGTCTTGGTCATGGACTAAGTATATCATGTCATTGAAGACTTCTACTTCTTGCCTATCTTTATGCTTAAACCATAGGTGTTCATATATAGGTTGAACCCAGATATAGTCGTGTCTCTTATGAATCTTATTTGTTGGGATCTCGTGTGGAGGGCCGACTATGACTTTCTTGGTGTATATGTCAAGTCTAGTGGTAGCTATATTAGTTACGTTAGGATTTTCTGAGATAGTCTTTTCCATCTCTTCGAGTACATTGATAGAGAAGTATTCATCCATGTCTGGAGACAATGCCCATTCTACTTCATCGGGTATCATGTCAAGGTTGTACATACGAGCCACATTAAACTTCCATGGTGTAAATACTTTTTGCTCAATGATTAGGTTAGGATCTAACTTAGCAGCTTCTTGCAAAGCTTCCCATGTGCCATCGGTAGATCCTGTGTCTAATATGACTCTATAGTTAAAGTCTTTAGTATAATAGAGCCACTTCTCAACGTACTTTAACTCGTTCTTACATATAGTGTAAGCCGCTGTTATCATTTCTTATATAAGCGATCGATGTTTTCTTCCATCCAACCTTTATATCTTTGGGGCTTATGAGTCTTAACAGTTATTTGTATCTCATGGATAACATTGTTATAGTTTGTTGCCACAAAACCGATATCATTGTCTGTCATCTTTCCTTCTTTCTTTTGACTATTCCATGGTTGAGACAGTATATACTCAGAGTTGATTACTTCTACATCGATGTCATTGAATAATCCTAACTTAGTTTGATGACCATAAGTCTCAAAGTCATGTACATTATTCTTTTGGTCAAACATCTGAAACGTAACAGGACTAATCGCTCTTACATGAGTAGGATCATGATAGAACATATCGTTTTGCCAATGCGGTACAATGATCTTCCATATAGCTCCATCTTTTGATACTCTATACATCTCTTTGATGATGAATAAAAAGTCATTAAAAGTCTCACCCATATGTTCCATGACATGATGAGCATAGATCTCATCTACTGTATCATCTTCCCATGGCCATGGTTTGCTTAAGTCTGCTAACAAGTCGGGCTTGCATAAAGGTTGGTTATCAATATTGACATAACCATCCATCTTCAAAAATCCGCATCCTATATTTAATTTCATTATGCTGCCTCTCTATTTTTTTGTAAGAACCCCCACCAACTAATATCAACTATCGATTGTGTAGTTATGGCAGGAGGGATAGTACCTATTGCTAATGGGAAAAAGAACTTTTCTAACTCAGCTCTGTTATTAACACCATCATCATAGAAGTTTGTAGCATGGACATGATCGCCCCTTTCAGGGATGCACTTCCATCGCATGTCTAATACGAAAAACTTTCCATCATCTTTTAAAGCTTGTTGGATCTTTGCTATATCGAACTGTGATACTGGACTATGCTGTAGTACCCATACAGATATAGCATGAGTGAAGTGATGATTATATAGTCTTTCTGTAAACTGATCAGCAGTCATAGTTTCATACTTATCAGAGTTGACATATTCTTTTGCATACTTAAGCATGTCAGGACTGATATCTACGCCAACGACTTTACAACCAAAAGTATCTATAAGCATCTTTGCTAGTCTACCTATACCAGTACCAAAGTCTAAGACTACGCTGTTCTCATCAAATGATCTCATAGATACTAATAAGTCTCGTGTCCAATCTGTCTCTGGCTCCCATCTTTCATCAGCAGACATCTCATGATACATCAAGACTATGTCTTTAGCTTGTTGCATTGAATCTGCAGAGAAGAACTGCGGGTTATATTTCTCATTGCTCATAGTATTTCCTTTAATAAATTTCTTGCATTAATCAGAGATTGATCCCATTTTCCTGTAGCTTGTCTTATACACCATACGTCTTTATACCAATTACTCTTACCCATATTTTTAGTATCACACCAAGTAAAGTAGTCAGCTCCACATGATAGCACTATTGTCTTTTTACCTAGTGCACCTGCTGCATGAGCAGTACTAGTGCATGCGGTTATGATCACATCGCATGTATCCATGACAGCAAGGGTATGATCCCATGTAGGGAGATCTATGTATTTTACTTGATCATGTGGTTCTGTATGGTTCTTTTGTAAGTTGACTAACTCTCCATATTCGCTGAATGCATTGACCATATCAGATATAGAGATCCTTCTCATATGGTTCTCAGCATGCGTCTCTTCACCAGTATAGTTTATGCCTATACGAATGCCTTTCTTAGGCATAATAGTATCGAGTTGATCTACGAGTTCTCTTACACTAGTTAAATATATATCTGTTCCTGCAGATTCCTTTTTAAGGATGTATGGTATGCTCATCGATGGGACCATAGCTATGACATCTTTTGAGTCTGATCGTTCAAACTTAAGTACTCCAAACTCTCGTTCAAATACTTCCATCAATGTGTTGTTACAATAGTAATATAACTTATTACATTTCTTCTTAATTTCGGGGATCCATCGTGCAAAGATGATCTCATCTCCTGATCCACTCTCACCAGCTATGACTAAGTTGCCATCAACTTCTTTTCCATCCCATACGGGTAGATTTAAACCAGGTTTACTTCCGAACCAATAAGCTCCATGTCTAGACCTTTCAGTCATGGCAAAAGATTCTTTAAACTTGCCTTCTTGTAACATGAACCATCCTAGAAGTAGCCATTTTTCCGGGCGTTCAGGCATCTCGAGACAATACTTCTTACCTTCTTCATACTTACAAAGGTATCTCATGTATTGTACTTTTTCTCCTTCAAGTCTCCAATCATGTGGATACTTTTCAAGTTCAAGTAATGTATCAAAAGCTTTTTGTATTTCACCATCGCTAAAGTAAGAGTGTTTAGCATTCTCTAACATAGATTGTCTATATTGAGAAGGTACTTGATCTACTAATTGCAATAGTAAGTCTGCAACAAGCGTGTACTTCTTCTTGTCATAAAGAGGTTTACATATTTCATCTATGATATCAACGTTCATTAATCTTCCAACTTATCATTTCGTTTAGTACTACGTCCAGTAGATGGCCTTGATTTTATAGTGGTATCCCATGTAATATTTTGTCTATCGGTATTCTTATCATACGCATATAATCCTTGATGAGATATGTTGAATAAGTCTGTTCGTATGAACATATCAAGCGGCATGTTGATACCATATCGAATTACATGAGCTAGTAGGTTTTTAGCAATTGTTGGATCTATAGCATAAGCGTGTGCTCTGCATATGAAGTGATAATTTGGACCTTCTGCAGAATGAAGAGGTATATCATATATCGGCCACTTAGCTTCTGCCCATTCAGCTCCACCAAGATAGACTATACTGTTATAGCTTTTCATAGTAGTGAACTTCTTTACCACAACAGCATCATGTTCAAATATGACTATAGGCTTATCAATCTTTGCGCAGTGAGCCCATAGGCTGATGTGACTCAATGCACAAGCGACTTCACTCTTAGTCAAGTAGTGATCTGTCACTTTGATTAGGCGCATGATATCATCATCTTTTAAATGATCCGGATCTTTGATGGTATCACCTGTACCATCATACGCATCCCATATCTTATAGCTCATACCTACAGCATCACAAGAGTCTGCACACCGTTTAGCATACTTCTCAGACGTCTCATTACCTTTTATCGTTATGATATAAGAGTTTTCAACTTGAATGTCATTACTATAAAATAAATTAATCATTTACTTGGTTAACTATATTCTCTATGGCTTCCTCAAACTCTTTGTCATCGATACGACCTGGTTTATATACTTGAATCAATAACATCATAGACGTCGCCACGTTATTGAGATGATTCAATGCATATGTTATGCCTTCTTGGTCGATCTCTTTATTCTTGATCTTTTCAATGAATGGTTCAGTATAAACAAATTGAGACTCAACTACTTCTATATCAATATCATGCTCATATGATATCAAAGACTCGGTACTCTTATTCTTAATAAGATTTAAAGTCTTTTGTTTATCAAACATCTCAAAGAAAGCTCGTGTCAATACATGCTTATGAGTTGGATCACTCAATGCATTGTCAGACCTCCAATGAGGCACTTGAATCTCCCATAAAGCTCCGTGTGCACTGACCCTATACATCTCTTTGATGATACGTATTAAATCAGTCTTATCATTACCTAAGTGTTCTATTATATCTTTAAGCGCGATATGAGTTATATCGTTGTCTTCCCATGGCCATGGAGTAACGTTCAAGTCTACTACTTCGTCTGGCTTAAATACTGGGTTCTTATCTACGTTGATGTAGCCTTTAAACTTATTGAGACCACAGCCTAAGTTAAGCTTCTTATCTTCTTTGTCTTCAACAGGCATGTCTATGTGTTTAAGCTTAAACTTCTCTTCGAGAGCTTTATATAGTTTTTGCCATGGTTGATTCCATTGACCATATATGGTTTGTCTAAATAATTTAACACACTTATAGTATGGTGAAGTGTCTGAGTGTGGAGCATCAAGCGTCCATGTATGATAAGGCAGTGCAGGAACTATGATCCACGTCTCTTTACCCATAGCTGCAGCTATGTGTGCTATAGATGTACATGAGGTGACTACTATGTCAAGGTTCATGATAGCACCCATCGTTTCTTCCCATGATGTCAAATCATGTTGTAGATCAATGATGCCTTCTGGTAAGTCTATAGTGTTGTGATCTTTTTGTAAGCTATATAGTTGTAATTCTGGATAGTTACTTAAGTTTGTGATGAACTTATCGGGAAACCTACGGAACTGTTGGTGTTCGAACTTAGGATTACCCGCCCATCTGATACCGACTTTTATCTTGTCAGACTTGAGTTTATCTTTCCATTTATTTACCATCTCTGGAAGAGCGGTTAAGTATGGATCAGATGGAAAGTCTTTGAATGTATGACCAGCTACCCAACCTGCAGAGAATCCTGGGACCCAATAGTCATGAGCTACAGTATTTGCTTGGTTTCTAAGGATGACCTTATCTACGCCTTCTATGCGTTCAAATACTGATACTATCTCAGGAGCTGCAGCTAAGTATACTGCTTTTGCTCCAAGCTTTTTAAATGAAGTGGCAAACCTTGCATGGATCATCTCATCACCGTATCCACCTTCAAGAGATATGATGATTGATTTATCTTTTATCTTGTGTATTTCAGGATTAAATATTGGAGCGTCTGTCTTTAATGGACCACTACCATATACGCTTAAGAACCTACCGCTCTCTA
>Ga0007792_10000294_pt1 | contig 18239 bp, 21 predicted proteins | sample CryBogmetaGMA6M_FD_60371 | JGI IMG/M metagenome (GOLD analysis project Ga0007792, IMG submission 60371) | Freshwater microbial communities from Crystal Bog, Wisconsin, USA - MA6M | ecosystem: Environmental > Aquatic > Freshwater > Lake | place: Crystal Bog, Wisconsin, USA | collected 2009-07-06
GGTACCTCTAGAAATATGGCAGGCACTCTCGACTACAGTCGATCAAAATGATCCTAAGAAAAAAGGTCAATTGTTATATGCTGATGTTATAAAAAAGTTACAGGATCTCAAGATAGATGTGCCGACCTTAGGCGCTCAAGAAGCTTCCTACGTGTAATAATAGAGATATTTAATGCTTAATCATGCTGTTAAAAAGAGCATAACCCAAAAAATAAAATCGCCGGCGGAATGTTATAAATCAGCTGTTTTAACAGGTCTTAGGATTTTCGAAAATGAAAATATAATTAAAACTGACCCTTACTTATCATATCTGTATGCCAAAAATATAATAAATAAAAATAACCACGGTATTCCTATAAGATGGCCTGATGCAGAAGACACTATAGCTAAAGACCCGACCTCTGCTGTTAGGTATGCTCAGGATATAATGCACGAACGCTGGAAAAACCAGAGAGCCAATAAAACCATAGCCGAATCTATGGTTTGGGCACCTATTTATTGTAAATCATTTAATTTAAAGATCGAGGATCTGTTATCAAGCGATGGTCTTGATTCAATGTTAAACGAAAAACTCGAAAACGCTATAGATTCGCTCATGGAAAAGAGATCAATCATTGAAGCGTGGGTCGGGCCTTACGAGATACCCGAATTTAAATTATGGAGGCCGATACAAGTTGTACAATTCCTTAATTCATATAAAGTAAGTCCTGAATATAGGGATGAGATATTCGAATTAGCTAAACCATATGTGCTAAAAAGTGCGTATGCTTGCTATTTATACGCTAAAGACATCATGGGTGAGCCTTGGCCAGAAGGCGAACCAGTTATCTTAACAAACCCTAGAGCGATATGTGAATATTGTATTCATGTTAAAGGCTCTTGGCCTGATGGCGAAGACGCACTCTTAGAATTAAAAAATGCCGAATGCTGTGTAGATTATGCTAACGAGATTCTAGAAGAGCGTTGGAGAGAGGCTGAGGGTATAATTAAGACAGACACTAGACAAGCTCTTAATTATGCTGTAGGCTCGTTGACGACTTATTTTTGGGACGATCCGGCATTAGAACGCGAGATGATAAAGCTTAAAGAATTAAGTGGTCATGCTAGAAGTCAGCTTAAATTTTATGCGACGGTATTGGCTGGCTTTGAAGATCTAGAATCTTTCATCGAAAATAATAATAATATGGTCTCAGAATTGCTAAAAGATGATGAACTAGACCTTTCAGATCTTGAGCAAGAATAAAAAAATAAATTATCTATGTATTATACTCTTAGCTTTGATAACCACAACCTAGCTTAGGAGGCAAAATGGCTACACTTCGAAAGTCTCATAATCGCCAAAATAACAGTATTAGCACGCGCGTGCTAGAGAGTCTTACAAACACGCCAGGATTGAGCGATAACGAAATCTGTCGCCGAATTGGTGTCGATGTTCAAAAAGGGACACAGAGTCGATACAAGCTTTATCGTGATGGTAAAATAATACCTGCAGGTTCAAGGAGTTGTTACGGTCGTATCGTCAAGACTTGGAAGATCGCAGACGATCAAGCTCAAAGTTTAGAGCGAAAGCCAAGAACAAATGCATTTAAGGCCCAAGGCAATAATTTAGAACCTGTTGCTCAGACTAGTAATACTTCCAATCTAGGCGCCAAACTAGAATGGCTTAGCAAGATTTATAATAAATATCCTGACCTTGTAGACACAATCGTCCCGATTACTAATCGTGATGGTCTTTTGTCTGCGGTCCAAGACGTAGAGAGCATACTATCTCATCCATTTAATTATTTGCTCGGGTCTAACGAGTAATTTTGTACACCTCCTCGGAGGTGCTGCGGCTGAGTAGATTTATTGGGCATTCTTCTACTCAGCTACATCATAATAAAGAGTATACAATGATTGCATTGGTTTGTATAGCTAAAAACGAAGATCGTTATATTGATGAATGGATCGATTATCATAAAAAATTAGGTTTCGATGAAATCTTTGTTTACCAAAATAATTGGGAATCTAAGACTAAAAACGAAAAAGCAAGATTTCTCACAGTCAATGGACAGGGTAAACAAACCATTTGTTATAATCTCTTTCTCGATGAGAATCGTAATAAGTTCGACTGGGTAGCATTTTTTGATGTCGATGAATTCTTGGTTTTAAAAAAACACGATAATATCGGTGATTTTTTAAAGGAATATGAAGATCTACCGGCTTTAGGTATAAATTGGCACCTCTTTGGTGACAATGGGCATAAAGGGAAGATTATAGACTACAGTACGATCAAGAGATTTACAAAGCGTGGTGCTCATGTGGATCAGCATATAAAATCGATATTAAATCTTAGACTGTCAAGGGATGCAATCATGGATATTCACAATCCAAATTGTGTTATCGGAGATACTAATAAAAAGCTGTTTAATGGGCCTTTTAACCCAGACGGTCCTACAGACATTGCCCAGATTAATCATTATTTATGTAAGACTAAAACGGAATTTATCGCAAAGTGTCAGCGTGGTGTAGTCTGTTTAGTGGAAATGGATCCGCCATTCTTTCGTAGTATCACAGAATTCGATGCCCATAACTTAAATGAAATCGAAGACATGACAGCTTATCATTTCATGTATGGTTCACAATAATCCAATCGATTGTGATTGGTGCACTGGCACTATTTCTCGTTGAGATAGTGTGAACAATCCTTGCGCCAGTCATTCTTTTTTTGGGTGATGCAGCGATATCTTTGGTATCGCTGCATTTTCAATATATATAAAAATTATGCGAGTTACCACCAACTTGGCCTTTCACGTCTTGTCCAGACATGTGAAAAGTAGGCCTTACCACATCTATAAAAATTTCTATAAGCTATAACAGGATCGATAGACTTATACTCGTCAGGCATGGCTTGAGCAAATTGAGTGAGAGCACCTCTGCTGATAATACCGGCATTAGCTGAGCAATAATCGATGACAGCAGCGCATTTATGAATTTTATTATATCTGTGAGTGTATTCTTGGGCCAGAGCTCTGCCAAGATCACATAACCATTCATAATTACTTATGCTTGAAGCCGCCCAGATGGTACATGGGTGTTTAGGATGAGCTGGTTTATACGGAATATCTGGAAGACTAGAATGCAAGTGTAACGCTGTGCAAAGCATCTGGCTTGTCTCAAGCACCATTTTGGTAACATGTTTGTCAAAATGGTATAATGCTGCTTTTTTAGGGTCCAGATCTAACACGAATATATTCATAAAGACTCCTTTGCCCGATGTAACAATATAATGCATTTCTGTAAATATAAGGTATGGAATGATCACGATTAAACAGACAAACGTATGTTAAAATCTAATAATCTTAATACTAGCCGCAGACGAAAGCTAATGGCTCATATAGATATAATGCCGCTTCTTGATGAAGAGAATGTCTCGTTTAAGGTTAGGAACACGCTTAGTAACGCGGCGGGCTATTTTACAGAAGCGATAAATATCTCCATGCTTGAAAAAAAGAGTAGCGAGCCGAATCCATCTAAGATGTCTTTAAAACAGATCATCGATTATGCTGAAGCCATAGGCGGTAGGTGGTCTGCCGGCGAACGGGAATTAATAGAAAGGCGAGACCCACGTTATCTTATAAATTATGCGTCAATCATCATAGAAAGCCATAGCCATAATAAATCTGGGAGATGGAAAACAGCAGAACCCACAATCATCAAAACACCTCAGAGCGCACTAGCATATGTGATGACGATTCTTAAAGAAGAATGGGAATTTGGAGAAAGCATAATAGGGTCGGATCCCGAAACAGCCGCTATTTATGCTCTAAAAATTTTAGGGAAGAGATGGACAGTAAGGGAAAGGGGCGCAATTGTCGACCACCAAATAATATCAAGGGCTAAGAAAGATATACAAGACCAAAAGACCACTAACTGCAGTTCATATGCTAAAACATTCTTAAGTAATATGGCCCAGGTCAACAGCGAATTGAGAAGTTTTTTACTTGAGGGCGAATCTGATCAAGACGAGAAAAACTGGCGACATTATTATGAAACATCAGATTTAAGCAGGTTATCATCTAAACAAATCGATGACCTTGTAGACTCGAAAGTCATTAAACCGGCGGATTTAGTTATTTTTGCTAGAGACAAAGGTTACAAAAGCTGGCCGGAGGCTGAGAATGCTATATCCAGACATGCTGATAGTAGTTATGTTTATGCAAATCAGATACTCAAGCAGCCATGGCCAAAAGGCGAACCGGCCATTCTTAGAGTCGATTACCTAGCTAGTGAATACGCAAGGAATGTTTTAAAGCGCCCTTGGCCAGCGGCAGAAAAAATCATTCAATCAAGTGTTCACGAAGCAATGAATTACGCAAGACATTTCGGAAAACTATGGGATGATCCGGTTACTAACATCTTAATAATTAGCAAATATCCTTACTTTCTAACAAGCTTCGAAAACATGACATCAGACGAGATCAGGGAGAAGGTAATATATGATTTCGATATTGAAACGGCTCTAAATAATATTTCTATAATTAATATGTTTTGCACTGATGTCTTAGGGCACCGATGGCTAGAAATTGAAGACATTCTAAAGGCAGTAGACCCATCCAGATATAAGATGTATATTAGAGATATAGGGCCATTGGGTGTAGGTTAAAAACATTAAGGCATCTATTTATGACGACGACGGCTAAAGTAATTTCTGGTCAATTCATAAAAATTCATGAATTAAATCAATTCTTTAGTCACGTAACAAGCATGATGCTGGAACATTTCGATAATCCAAAGTATGAAAATACTACATTTCTACTCGGAACATACATACTTGAGTCAGTGAAAGAAATCAAAAAGAAAATCCCCGGTCAGAAGATCATAGTTTATCAATTAGAACAATTGATGGCTGGGAGTAACTGGCACGATGTAAAAAAGACTATAACAAATCTCGATGGTGCAGATGAGATCTGGGACTTTGATTTTTTAAATAGTGCTTTTCTCGCAGAAAATGGGATTAAGGTTAATCGCTTAGTACCTATCTTGCATACTAATACTTTACAAAAGATCGAAATAAAGAACGAACCCTATTTCGATGTTCTGTTTTATGGGTATTTGAATGAACGCAGATTTAAGATATTTCACAGTCTTCAAAAAAGCCTTTATAATGATATTAAGTTACAATGGATTTATGGTTCTTTTGAGTTAGATAAGTACATCCAAGATAGTAAAACTATACTCAATCTTCACGCTTTTGAGCCTTATAATAGACAAGAGCAAGTAAGAATGTTCTATCCCATAATTAACTCTAAGACAGTTATCAGCGAAATAAGTCAGCTAAATAATTTGTCAGGCAGTATAATCGAGTCATCCATAGACGATCTTGCTAACACGATCAAATGTGTCTGTCGTAGCGATGTTTGGAGAGAATTCGGCAAGCAAGCGGAGATAAATTTTAGACAAAAGACTAATCTTTTTATGGCTGAGGAAGAAGCAGATTATCCTATCATCGTCTCGCCAAAATAAATATAATCACTACAGATCGTTTTAATCCATATGTTATTAAAATATATAATATATTAATATTATGTAGCACGGCAATATCTTTATGAGTAATAAAAAGCACAAAGTAAATATTGATCTTATTAATTCTATGAATGTGATCACCGATATGCTTATAGAAAACCGTAAGCTATCAGACCTATCTTTTGAGCAGCGCCCTAAATCTCCCAAGGACTCAGTCCCTAATGACCCTTATTGGACGCCTTTTAACTGTTATCTATACGCTCAGAATCGTTTTTATCGAGAGTGGCCTAGCGGCGAGGCGGTTATAAAAGAGGACCCAAAGGCTGCCGTATATTATGCCATAAATGTGCTAGATGGGCCATGGCCAGATGATGAAAACGGGCGTTATGCCGAAAATAAAATAAGCACTGATCCGAGTCTAGCTCTATATTATGCTAAAATGGTTAAGGGTCGATGGGAAAAGATCGAACCATCGATGGCCACTAAACCCGAGTGGGCTTATGAATATGCAAAGACTGTCCTTGAGCATCAGTGGGATGGCCCATATGCAGAAGATGCTGAGGCAGTAATATCAAATGATCCATATACAGCCACGTTATATTGTATGGATCTCAAAAAACCTAAAAGATATGATAACCCACTGACTGAGAGAAGAATTTTAGATAGCATCTATGGTTCACTCTATGCCCACACCGTTGCTCCAGATCTAACCATCCAAGATCTAAATGATGAGGTAAACTATCGTCTAGAGGTGCTACATACAGGCCAAGACATAGATTTTACGAACGTGGTTGAAGAATCAAAGTGGGATCCGAACCTTAAACACCCCGAACCAGACGTTAGAACTAGCAGCGCTCGAGTAATGGTGCATTATGCCATAGATCATCTTAAACGTCGATGGCCTGAGGCCGAACCATATATTCTAAAAAATATAGGCATTGAACATAACGATAGAGATTACCTCTATTATTATGCCTTGCTTGTGATACGGCCGTATGATAAAGAAAATCCTGATTACGACAGAGGTAGATGGTTAGAAGCAGAACCATTCATAGCGGTTGATCCGCATGTAGCGTATGGATACGCTAGAGACATATTAATGGAACGTTGGAAGAGTCCCGAAGTAGAGCTAGGTATAATTAATAGTGGTTCGGCTAAATACTATGCAGAGTACGTTGCAGAGACTTCAGAAGATGAATTACGCGAAGATATCGAAAATAAATTAAACGATCTTCATTATCATGACTCAATTGACTTAAAAGACACCATTGAAGAAGCCATTGATAATCTATTGCCGCTCATTGTTGAGGCTTTAGTCGAACGCGATTATTCAACTATGACACCAACTACGGTTTATGCTTATGCCATAACCGATTACAAGACTAAACAACTACATGGCGAAGACTATGAGCCAGACCCCAAGGCTGAAGCAGTTATGATGCGAGACCCGGGGGCAGCCTACTATTATGCTCGCGATGTTATTAATGATGGCAAATGCCTAGGCAAAAGATGGGAGGAAGCCGAGCCTACGATTATGTCTGAACCATACTGGGCCTATGCATATGCCAAAGATGTCCTAGGTAGGCGATGGAAGACAGCCGAAAACGTGATAAAGAACAATACCTATATCGCTTATTTATATGCACGTTATATCATTAAACCCTCTAACCAAGCTGACTATGATCACGATAATGGAAGATGGGACATAGAGACTGAGTCAAGAATCTTAGAAGACCACGACCCTGTCATACCCGAAAATGACTCAGAAAAAGAAAGCGAAATATGCGAACTCTACGCCAATAATGTAGCCGAGATGACCATAGAGGATTTAAAATCGGATATCGAAAAAAAGCTAAATGATTTAAATTCATCTGATGATACAGATCTAACCGACATTGATGAAGCCAAAAAAAAATTATTACCTCTCATTACCGAAAGCCGTAGGGAAGATGAAAAGCGCGCAATGGCGCTCTTTCATATAGCATTAGATAAGAAGAATGCTAGAGCAGAAGGACTTACACCCAAGCAGGAAAGTGAAATCCTAAAATCACCTGAGTATGCTTATAAGTATGCTCAATACGTCATAGAAGGTGAATGGGTCGAAGCCGAACCCATAATATTAACAGATCAATACTGGGCGTTCAATTATGCTAAGAACGTTATAAAGGGCACTTGGAAAGCTGCTGAACCGCTTATTTTAGGAGGAAAGGATCTTCGATTTGCCCTGTCCTATGCCACCGATATAAGTAAAATCAGATTAGCTCCAATGGTCGAATTACGAATAATAGAGCATTTCGAAGATGATGATGTTGATGATTATGGTTATTACCTATATGCTTATTGTGCAGAGGTAGCCAAAATGTCAGTTAAAGATCTAAAAGCCGACGCAGAGATGCAGATCTCTGAATTAACTAGCGGTGATGATATTGATCTCTCTAGCACCATTGATGAATCAATCGACAGACTGATGCCACTCATTAGCGAAAACGAAAAAGAACCTAAGCCAGACCCAAGTAAAATGACTCTGGAAGAAATCTTCGATTATTTAAACAAAAGTGAAAAACACGATAAAAGATGGCCTGAGGCCGAACCATATATCATGAAAAACCCAAAATATGCTTTCGATTATGCATATGATGTAATCAACAAAGAAAAAAACCTCGGTATAAGGTGGCCTGAGGCCGAACCATACATAATGAAATCGCCACGATATGCTCATAGTTATGCATATAATGTAATTAACAAACGTAAAGACCACGGCAAGAGATGGCCAGAGGCCGAACCATACATAATGAAAGACCCAAAATATGCTTACTTTTATGCATATAATATAATCAACAAAGAAAGAGACCTAGGTATAAGGTGGCCAGAGGCCGAACCATACATAATGAAAGATCCAAAATATGCTTATGCTTATACCCATTGTATGATCAACAAAAGGAAAAGACTCGGCAAAAGGTGGCCAGAGGCCGAACCATACATAATGAAATCATCAGAAACAGCTTTCGATTATGCGTATTATGTGATTAACAAAGAAAAAGACCTCGGTAAAAGATGGCCAGAGGCAGAGCCATTTATAAAGACATCACCTGAATATGCTTACAAGTATGCCAGATATGTAATCAACAAAGGCAAAGGACTCGGTATAAGGTGGCCAGAGGCCGAACCTTACATAATACAAGACGAAAGCTATTGTTACCAATATGCCACATATGTTGCGCTGATGCCGCATGAAAAATTTTTAGCAGATGTAAAATATACCTTAATGAGAGACTTACACCCACAAGAAGACAAAGACTTCACTGGTATTGATGAGTCGATCGACAGGCTGATGCCGCTCATTGCCGAAGGACTCTTGCCAGATCCGAAAAAGCTGACACCACAAGAATGTTATAATTATGCATATAATTTCATTCTAAAAATGGAGCAAGATAGCAAGTGTGCCCAATGGTTAAATGACGCTGAAGAAATCATAAAACATGACCCAGATTACGCTACAGCGTACGCTAAAAATGTACTAAATTATGAGCCGATAAAAAAGGCCGATCGAAAGAAGAGATTCATTAGTGCTGAAGAATATATTATGAAAAGTCCAAAGTGGGCTTACATCTATGCTAGAGATATATATAGTAAATCAGGCCAGAGAGATAAATTAAGATGGGAAGACGCAGAGCCATTTATATTACAAGATCCAAAGTATGCTTACTTTTACGCCCAATATGTAGCGCACATGCCACTAGAGGTTATTCAAGCTGATGTCGATAAGAAAATGGGCCAAATGTTTCCAGACGAGAATAAAGATCTCTCTAACACAACCGATGAAGCTATCGATAGATTAAAGCCGATTATAGCTGAAAATGAGGAAGATCTACCAGATTTTGAAAAGATGAGTCCTATTAATGCATTTAATTATGTTTTTATTAGGAGTTTCAATAAGGATAAAAGTCGAAAAATGAGGTGTCCCGAGGCCGAGCGAGCCATAATTAAAGATCCCCATGTAGCATCGCTTTATGCTCAATTTATTATGGGAGAAAGATGGTATCTAGCTGAACCATTAATCATTAAAGACCTTGGGCGCGCTAAGGTTTACGCTGATAAACTTGTTAAGATGCCATTTAATACCTTTTTAGATGAAGTAAAATCAACTTCTAAGCTTTTAAATAATGACGACGAGATCGATCTGTCTGAAACTACCGATGAAGCAATCGTAAGATTACTTCCACTTATCGAAAATAAAGTCGATCCTGAGGATTATGATATTAACCGCCGAGACGCTCTTGAATGTTACACCACGGCAAGATTCGTTATAAAAAAAAGATGGCCCAAAGCTGAACCTAAGATACTAACTCACCCCTATGCTTCTTACCTCTATGCGAATTACGTCCTTGATAGACCTTGGAAGCAAGCTGAACCAATCATCTCTACGGATGCAAAATCATCATTATTTTATGCCCAGTATGTTCTCAAAAGAAGATGGCCAGAAGGAGAGATGGCCATTAAACAGGACCCTGAATATGCATACTACTATGCTGAAGATGTAATCAAGCCGTTCGATAAAGACAATCCCAGATATGATAACGGTAGATGGGAAGATCCTAAAACCGAGTTATTAATCTTAAACGCACCTTGGGAAATGCCGTATGCCGAAAATGTGGCGGTTATGACAAGGGAAGATCTTTTGGCTGAAATCGAGTTAAAGATTAAAGATATAGTACCTCATGACGATAAAGACCTAACAGGCACCACCGACGAAGCTATAAACAGATTAATGCCACTTATCAAAGAAGACGATGATAAGGCATTGCCTGACCCCAGTTCTATGTCGCCCACCGAAGCATTTGAATATGTCTATGAAGTCGTTAATCATGGGCAATTCCTCGGCATAAGATGGGAAGAAGCAGAACCCATCATTGCAAAAAACCCAGAATTAGCGTATTATTACGCCACAACAGTTATAAATAATGAAAAGCGATATAAATATAAACATCCCGGAATTAGAAATAAAGTGTTAGAAAACGGAATTAAAGATCATCCTAAATGGGCTTATTACTATGCTTTAGAAATCATTAACCAAGGCGAAAGGAATGGAATAAGATGGTTCGAGGCTGAACCGGCTATCATCTTAAACCGTTTTACCGCCACCATGTATTCTAAAAACATTGCAGATATGCCGGTCGATGATTTTATAACAGAAGTAGAAAACAGACAGGCCGGCTTATTGCCAAGCGATGATAAAGACCTAACTGGTACCACCGATGAAGCTATCGATAGGCTCATACCGCTCATAAATGAAACTAGCAGAAAAGACTATTGGGGCCGCAGGAAGGAATTTAAAGAATATTACCCTATCAGCAATTGGCTAGATAAAGCGATAAATAAAATAAGAGCCAGATTTTTTGGAAGCTACCCACCCAAGTTTCAGCAATCTATTATAGCGCTCAAAGCAAAAGCTGATGAATACAGGAAAAAAGGAGCCGATAACTTTAAAATCGGTGCAGATTTATTTTCATATAAGAAACCTTATCCGCCAAAAGAGGTATTAGATGATCGGGCCATACCCAGCTCCATTAAGAGTTTATTAATTGGAGCGTTTCATGATGAAGAAGAAAAACTTAATAAAGATTATGAAAACTCGCTAAAAGACACTTGGGAACACGAGTGGCCAGCGCCAGAACATAAAAAACAAGAAAACATTCAATATGATTTACGAAGACGCCTCAGAGGTGAAGCTATCGCCGCAAGAGAACATCTTAAAAAATTCAAAGATACCACCGCAGACGACGACCTTAACTTATCTGATATAGACGAAGAATAAGTAAATAGAACATAACAAAGCCGCCAAGAACATCGAGTCCTTATGCTTTATATAATCACTCCATGCTCAAGATCATATAACCTACCTGAGATGTATAACTCCATACCAAAACAAGCACATTGGATAATATGCCATGATAATCCAGAGGGAGTCCCAAGGTATCCTAATACAACTACCTTAATGTGTAGTAAAAATGGAATTGCTGGCACAAAGGCTATAAATCATGTATATGATAACTTCCCATTTAAAAATGAAGACTGGTTATATGTCTTAGATGACGATAATATTATTCACGAAAAATGGTATCAATCTATAGAATTCGCTTTACTTTTTGACGACTTTGCAATGATCACTTGGGGCCAATTAGACCAAAATGGACGTAGCAGACTAAAGGCGACCGCAACGCCTAAAGTAGAACATATAGACACAGCCAGCTTTATGGTGAAATATAAATATGCAAAGGGCGTTAGAAGATTAGAGACCTATTCTCAAGATGGTTTATATGCCGAAGAATGCGCCAAAAGAGGACCAGTTCTAGCTATTGGCAAATACTTATGCTACTATAATAAATTAGAATTCATACAAAAACAGCCAAGCACCTGATTAATCAAATTTTAGGTATATGAAATTATATAATATCATTATAGAAACACGACAAAGCTTGTTGCGATATCTAAAAGGAAAATTACCGAATGTTCCCGATTATGTCCTATTCGATTTCTTTTATAAGAACATAAAAAACTCAAAACCGGAAGAAATAGAAGAATTCATAAGAATGTATGAAGGTTACAGATGGGGATTAAATAAAAACTTCACCATTAATTATAATATCTTCGATGATACTACTATTCAAAAGCTCAAAAAGAGAAAAGGCGGAGCTGAAAACCCGTATGGTGTTCCTAAGGACGAACAAAGACACGCTAAGCAAAAGGAATTAATCGCTGTTGAGATACCTAAAGAACCAATCATTTTACTTAAAAACGGTACTAAATACGAACTGGCTGAAGGGTGGCATAGAACTATCCAATTACTAGAAAAATACCCAAATGGTTATGTGTGCCCACAGGTTTTTATCGGGACAATATAAAGAATACTTTTCGACGCCCAGAGTCAGCGACACTTGATCAAAATTAAAGTATGAGATTATATCACATAATTAATGAGAAGATGGGAAGTACCCAGCAACCAATACCTCTTAATGATCGCACATTAGACGATGTGTTTGCATTCTTGCCGGCTAAAAACCAAATAAGTTTTAAAGATACAAACGGAAAGCCGCAGGCGATAGGCCCAGTCTCTCAGATCGTACAGTCTAAATCTAACCCTAATCAAATGTACGCTGTTATAGATTATCACTATCGCCATGTGAATCTTGGTTTAGATCTAGCAAAGTCGCCCAACTTCTTTAGACAAATAAAAACAGCCGCCTTGCCGCTTAAAATAGCAACGTATAATCCAAAAAATAGAAAGTATTTCATCGATAATAATGAACAAAGAATAAAGCAAAAAGCTTACGCAGACCTAACCGATCCTGCGGCTCTAGCCAAACACTTTATGACTAGGGTTAGACCGACACTAATAGCTAACTGTAAAGATCTCTTTCTTAAAATCGAACCCGATGTCAATAGTCTAATAAGAGGCTTAAAAGAATTCATAGCTTTAGAACACAAAAAGAAGAGTAAAAAGCCAATAAATGAAGAAACATATGAATATATAGCTAATGATCCCCATACCGGCATCCGAAAACATGGGCACATCGAGGCCAGTAGTGAAAAGAGAGCTATAGACATTTTAAATAATATAAATTTAAAGAATATAGAAATAACCTCTGAAAAAGAAACAGGCTACTCAGAAAAGCCCGGATTTTTTGGGCGATTAGTCAATAAATTTAGACCCGAAGCTGCCAAAAAAGCCAGAGATCATAGTCTAAAATTAGGTAGATTACAATCTACTATAATCACACAAGCAAAAAATATCCTAATGGTAATACAATCCAAATTAAATATAGAATCATTAGATAAATTATATCTAAAATATAAGAATGTAAATGTACAGCGCCAATACCTCGGTGACCTATACGACTTCATCCGTAACTTATCTAATTTCGAAGAAATCCTTACAGAAATAGCCTTTCTTGGCCAAACGAAGGATAAACTCAAGAACACCTTAAGCAAAGCTGGAAACACAGAATCAGAAAAACAGAGATTCAAAAAAGTAATAGACCAATCAAGATTCCTCGATAAACTATATGGCAAGCTCAGAGACTACGCAGGATATTGATACTAAATTAATTCATTCGAATAAAATATAACTAATATAGGAGAAAGAACATGGCAGAATATAATATCGATAGTGTATCAAGAATAATGAACGAAGATCTCGAAACGCCGACAAAAAAGAAAAAAGAAACTGGCGACGCTATGGGAAATATGCCCACGTTTTTGCAAAAAAAAGCAAAATCGCCAAAAGAAAAACCATTTGACAAAAAAGATGACGGAAAAGGCAACCCCTTCGCCAAAAAAGAAGGCAGAAAAGAAAACCCCTTCGCAAAAGGCGGCTCGGTTGATGAAAGCATAAATCGATTATTATACCTCCTTGAAGCGTCAGATCAGAGTGGTATGAGCGAAGAAGAAGCACACGCAGAATTGGAGAGGAGAATAAACGCGCTTCCTCCTAAGTATGTGCGTTCCGCGAATCCAGGACCAGCGCTAGCCGCTCAGCTAGCTAGTTCAGAAAGGACAAAAGCCCACTTGGCCAGAACCGCTGGGAGCGGCGCAGTGTGTCGAGCATGCGGCCAAAAAATCCTCCCCGGCGGGCGCCACGACTATCCAAGCCAGCGACAATAAAAAAGATGAAAAAAGAACACATCGTAACCATATTAACAATAATCCTATTAATAATGGCCTACGCAGCTGGGTATAGTATCGGTAAACAAAACGCAAATACGCTAAAGACCATAGATAGCCTATTAGATAAAAGAATACTAGTAAACCCAGATAATCACGATCTTGTGCCGGTAACACCAGAGCAATTTCAAGAAATCCAAGCACTAATACTGGTCAGAGGCCTAGTAGTAAAAGAGAAATAGCCCGCCGAGCCCTAAGAACACATCTCCCTTGCATCCTAAGCAAAAAATAAACCCAAGAGCCCACTTAAAAATAAAGTGTAAAAGAAAGGTACATAAAAACACCATCAAAAGGAAAGAAAATGGAACACATCCTCGCCCGATACAGAATAACAGAAATCCACTCAGACGAATACTACAACGACCAAATGCCAGCCATAAACAGACTGCACGGCCTAAAAGACCTACTAGATTACTATAAAATAGATAAAAACTGGACAGCCATAGAAATAGGATCATACGCCGGAGCATCAGCAGAACTCATAGCCCAGTACGTCAAAGAAATAACCTGCTGCGACATCTGGGAAGAATTTATAAAACCAGAACAAAGAGCACAAGTAGTATATCAAGACTTCCTAAAAACCAAAAAAAGAAACCCAAATATAATAGAAAGAAAAATAAATTCTAATATACTCGCAAAAGAAACACCCAACCACACCTACCACCTAATATATATAGACGCAGACCACGACTATCAATCCGTAAAAAACGACATAATCGCTTGGAAAGAAAAAGTAAAACCAGGCGGAATAATAAGTGGACACGACTACCATAGCGGAGTAAAACAAGCAGTAGACGAAATATATGGAGAAAAAAACGTAAAAACATTCAAAGACAGCTCATGGGCATATAAAATACCACAATGAACCACACACCGCAAAAAGAAAATGTAATAATCCTAATGGGACAAGTAAAAAACTTCGACCCATTAGCCCAGCTGTTCCAGACCCAAATACACCAACACCTCCACCAAACCAGCGAATACATCCTGCTCACCAGCCAGCAAAAAACCTACACAAACCCAAGACAAAACGAAAACCACCCAATCGACCACACAACCATACTAAAACACATAAACTTCGCCCAGATAATATACGACGAACTAGAAAAAGAAAACTCCACACAATACCTAACCCTATATCAATTAAACAAATACCTAAATAACACATACGGCGGAGCATACGAAGAACACTCCCTACTCAGCACTTTTAACGCCCTAAAACAACTATATTCCCTACACTTATTATATCACACCCTCCAAAGTCAAAATAAACATTACAACAAATACATATTACTAAGAAGCGACATCCACCACGACACAGCATTAAACCCAGAATGGTTAAAAAACCCAGAAGACGCAATAATCCCACTACAGTCAAGCTGGGGAGGATATAACGACAGATACGCCATCCTAAACCACAAAGCCTTCACCAGCTACTGTTCCAGATACCAAAAAATCTACCATTACCCCCAGAAATTACACGCCGAAACCTACCTAAAACAAACACTAGACCAAGACAACATAACCGTAAACCTACATAAAGAAATAAAATTTCGCCTCCTAAGAAGCGACGGAACACTAACAAGCATGCAATATTAAAACTATAAAAGAAAAAAATGAACCAAACACCACTCTGCATAATAATGACAAAACACGGAAGTGACAAAGGGCACGGACGCCACAATTACACCCCAGAATACCATAAATTAATCGGGAAAAAAAGAAATAAAATAAAAAATGTATTCGAAATAGGAATAGGAAGCCAAAACCCCCAAATCCCTAATAACATGGGACAAGGAGGAACACCAAGCGCCTCACTCAGAGGATGGAAAGAATACTTCCCAAACGCCACCATACACGGCGCAGACATCGATAAAACAATACTAAAAAACGAAGAAAAAATCCAAACCCACTACGTAGACCAAAAAGACGCAAAAACCATACAAGAAATGTGGAACCACCCGAGCCTAAAAACAAAAACCTTCGACATAATCGTAGACGACGGACAACACACCCTTGAAACCAACATAAACTTTTTAAAGAACAGCATCCAGAAACTAAAACCAAAAGGCACCTACATAATAGAAGACATAAACACCGACCCCAAAAACATACAGCAATTCCGAAAAGCACTAAATAAACTCAAAAAAACACACCGCATAAAATACTTCATAAAACAAATACCACACCCAACAAACCAAGAAGACAACTGCATAATAATAATAACCACTAAAAGGTAAAACGCAAATCACATCCCTCCACCTTTAGCCTTGGTAATGGCAGCGCGAGCTAAAATGATAGCTTCACTCTGCCTAACCCTATCATGCTTATACTTAGGATAAGCCATTGTCAAAGCCTCTAAAGAAAGCTCCAGCGCCTTAAGTAAATCCGGAGCCGCCGCCATGTTCTCCTATTGCTTTTTTGCTCTTTCTTCACGAATATGTTTTGCGTTCCAAAGTATGCCTTCATTGGCATCGTCTTCTTTAGCAATCTCCAAAACTAAATCGCAAGCTAATGTTGACATATTTTCTTGAAGCTCTTTTAGAATTAATTTAACCTCATTGTTGTACAATGTGTTAGCCATAGCAGGATTGTGTGTATATTGAACACAATTAATCAAAATATCCAATTTAGAAATCTTCTGTTTTAAATCACTAATTACTGTCATGGGTTTTCCTTCTGCGTTTGACATAGACTAACTAGAGAATTAATCATTTTTCTAAAAAGCTGATGGATAGATTTAAAATGGATTAATACTATCTGTTAGTTTACCATTTGGGCTTAATAAATCAATCAGTTCTTTTCCTAGCATTGCTGCAGTTTTTTCTTTGCCATTAAACATCATACTATCTAAAAGATTTTCCATATTGATGGTCGCAGCAATCTGAAGTCCAGTTTGCAAATTATCAAGAATCGTTTGTTGCGGATGACTATCAAGTTGAATGAATTTCATAATTTCCCATTGATCTTTTTTTTCTAGGTCATTCATGATATTTCTCCTGTATTGTTTTGAAGCCATATGTCTTTATCAACTCTGCGAGCCACTCGAAGTGCGATTATTTTTTGTGCGTCGTGTATCGCTGTGCAGAACTCACTACGATCCTGTGGGTGTTGATCGTCAAGTTTTATGAAGGTGTTCCACGCATCTACGAGATGACTGAGACAATCTCTTTCGAAATAATTCAGACCGTGTGGTGGTTCGTATCTCATTTCTGTTCTCCTGTTGCTTTGGCTATGGCTAAAACTTTTTCTTTTAGTTCTAACAACTTATAAATTAGGTCATTAGCAGAATCTGCTGAGCAGTGCTGATTCTCTTCTTGTTCAATCAAGTTATGTAAGCCAGAAATTAAAGCATTTATCTCGTCAAGATTTAGATACACATTATTACTCATGATTGTTCTCCTGTTGTGTAGTTGAGGGCTTCAATCGCTATGGCGTTGCCCAAGCTGTTGCCATACTCTTCTCCATTACCCAGCCGAGCAAGTTTTTCCAAAGCTACCCGCAGCCTTGCAATCTCAGCATCTTTTTCATCAGGGGCTGGCTGTACTGGATGGGTGATTGTTGGTAATGGCTCGTCTTGGTACGCCCAATGTGTTGGTGTGCTAATGGCAACGCTATCACCCGAATATAAAAATTTGTCTCCATTCCATTGATATGTGGCATAGCAGTCAATAGCTATTAATTCTCCATTGCGAATTTCTGCTATATACAGATTACGACTGTTATCTTGTGGTGTTTTTTCATTGATGATATTCCATCCGACTGGTTGTTTATCACTCATGCTTTTCTCCTGTTGCTTTTTTCGCTCTTTCTTCACGAATATTTTTTGCGTTCCAAAGTATGCCTTCATCGGCATCGTCTTCTTTTGCAATTTCTAAAACTAAATCGCAAGCTAATGTTGACATATTTTCTTGAAGCTCTTCTAATATTAATTTAACCTCATCATTATACAATTTGTTAGCCATAGCAGGATTGTGTGTATATTGAACACAATTAATCAAAATATCCAATTT
>Ga0007792_10000295_pt1 | contig 18232 bp, 20 predicted proteins | sample CryBogmetaGMA6M_FD_60371 | JGI IMG/M metagenome (GOLD analysis project Ga0007792, IMG submission 60371) | Freshwater microbial communities from Crystal Bog, Wisconsin, USA - MA6M | ecosystem: Environmental > Aquatic > Freshwater > Lake | place: Crystal Bog, Wisconsin, USA | collected 2009-07-06
AAGACAAGGTCTTCAGTGTTGAGGACAAGCAGTTTACCGTAGAAGACAAGGTCTTCAGTGTTGAGGACAAGCAGTTTACCGTAGAAGACAAGGTCTTCAGTGTTGAGGACAAGCAGTTTATCGTAGAAGACAAGGTCTTCAGTGTTGAGGACAAGCAGTTTACCGTAGAAGACAAGGTCTTCAGTGTTGAGGACAAACAGTTCACTGTTGAAGATAAGGTCTTCAGTGTTGAGGATAAACAGTTTACCATTGGGGATAAACAGTTTACTGTTGAAGATAGAACTTTTAGTATTGAGGATCGTACTTTTAGAGTTGAGGATAAAGTTTTTAGAGTTGAAGATAAGATTTTTCAGGTTGAGGACAAAGTTCTTAGAGTTGAAGATAAGATTTTTCAGGTTGAATCATCTGGATCATCTGGAAATAATGTTGGCGGAGAAAAAATTGATACTTTAGCTCAATTAATATCCAGTGTAAAAGACCAACTAATCTCAGTAAAAATGGGTTTAGAAGATAAAATAACAATTATAGGTTCGAATAATGTAACCTCTGATATAGATAGACAGGTATCATCTATTATTGATTCTAGAATATCAGGTATTCAGGAAGATGTAAATGGATTAAGATATGTTGTAGGAGATTTATCATCAAATATGAGACAAAAAACTGTATATTATGAATCTAAGTTTTATGATTTAGATTATAGATTAAGTATTGCTTTAAACGTAACAGGAGTAGGTAGTTTTAAATAGTATTAAAACATATAAATTTAATATAAATAATTATAGGATATAATATTATGACAGCAGTAGATTTTTGGACAACATTCGGTGACCAGGAAGCATTAGGGGGTTCGTGTGGAGGTGGTACTTTAGCTTCTGATGTATTAACTTATTATGGTATACCATGTAATGGATCATTTGGTGGTGGTTTAAATAATTTAGACATAAAACATATGGATGCCATACAAGTTATAAAATTATCTTTACTAGAATCGTCTGGAACTGGCGGTGGAATTCAAGAAATAATTATGGGGTCTGATGGTACGGTTTCTGCTAAATCAATAGGTTCTGGTAATAGCTCTATAGGTGACGTTTATTATGAAATACAGTCTGGGTCTTATCTAGAACCTTGTGGTGGAGTTATGGTTACAGGTGGTTTACCTATGGCAAAAAGGAAACCTGTTGTGTGGAAACCTATTTGGGGAGAGGATAAACAAATATTTGATACAACTTTATTAAATAATGATCATTGTTTAATCCCAGATTTTAGCTTACAAGCTACTATAGTATTTAATGACCCACACCTTGATTCTGCGTATGAAGATGGTATAGATAATTTATATAAGATAACATCAGGTAATCCTTATGATCACATTCTGGGTTATGCAGTATATATGGAGGCGCCGTCAGCTGATTCTAGTGTTTCCATTAAAAAAGAAGATTCTGCTCAAATAATATTACCATTAGATATTGGATCAGGTTTGGGAACGTTTTTTAGACGACCAGAACTTAGTGAACTACAGTCTTTAAATCCAGAATGTTATGCTGGAGGTTCAGCACCTATTCCTACTTCTGGTATTCCATTAACTATTCCAAATACGCTCAGACTTACTACTTCTAGAGGTGAAGATATAGATAAATTTAAATCACTAGATAATGTATATGTAATTGGTATAGAGATAGCGGATATGAGAGGAATACCACCTTCTAAATCAGAAGCTGTAAATATTGATCCTAAACCTGGTTCAGCTACTCTTGTTATTAAAATAATTAAAAGTTTTGCACAGTGTTTTAAATTAGCAAGAGGGACGCATTATGTAGTTGGGTGTCAGGAATCCGTTCCTGTAGAACCGTATGTTATTTTTGCTAATAATGCTAGGGTATTAGATCCTATAGATATTAAGAGCGATGCACTTACTAATTTTATTATTTCTGGTGATAGTACTTGGACAAATAATGGTACATATGTTGGTGATGGTTGGATATTACCAACTGAAAGTACAGCAGGTATATTAATTCAGAGTATGTTTGTGTCTGTAACTTTAGATACACCATCAATAGTTATCTATAGTCCAGATGGAACAAATAATAGAGCTAAAACTATTGCAGACGAACTGATATATGATATGGCAGCATTAGTATCAGAAGAAAAAGATAAACCAGTAGCTTTTAATGGAGCTCTTATAGATATGTCAGTAGGTATGGTTGATCATGATCCAACAACTTCTCAGTCTTTTGATGATACACCTTATGAGAAAGCATTGGATGCTATGCAAGGTGGTGGAATGGCATTAAATTTATCATTTTTAGATGAGAATGGTTGTATAGCTCTTTCAAAAGCTTTACAGTCGTATTTTGGTAGTGGTGGTGGCATTGAAACTACTTATGTGTGTGGTCCATCTGCAAATCCAGAATTAGGAGCTGGTGGAAGTGGTGGTGGAGTAATAAATTCAATAAATTATTCTTATCAAGATAGCAGTTCTTATACTATATCTGTTAATAGTGGTCCTGTTATACTAGGAGATCTTGCTCAAATTGATGGTGGTCCATCACCAATGAGGACTGAGAATGTATCTTCTGTAGGAACTATTTTACAAGACTTAGGTAATCATGTTAATTTTAAAGTTAAATTAGATGGGTATGGAATTATACAAGCCATTAATTTATCGCATCATATTCTTAGAGTTGGAGATAGAGTTTCTTGTGTTATTAATAATAATCCAGTGGAGAGTTAATTATGAGCATAAATCAAGTAAAATGTAGGGCTGAGGTTGTTGTAGGTGGTTTATCAGTAAAAACGCCGTTTGTTCAGTCATTCAATGTTAGAAAACAAAGAGGTCAACCTGGAACTTTTGATGCTTCTTTAAAGGTATTAGGTAGTTCTATTAGTGGTAGTAGTGCAGGTGGAGATGTTAAGATTTATGGACAGGGAAATCTTATATTTACTGGAATTTGTAGACAAGCTAAAATATCACCTTGTTTTGATGATCCAGCATATGTAATTTTATCTATATCCGGGGCTGATGCTCTAAGTCAATTATATGGAAAAAAATATACTAGGCGTTGTAGGTCTACCCAAGCTACATGGGCTGGTATAACTGGGGTTGTTAGGGAGGGTTTGAGATCTGGAAAATTTATGTATAATGGTCAAAAATTATTTACTACTGTTGGTGGAGGTCCACAATCAGAGTATGATTTTACGGGTTCAAGTAGAACAAGTCCAACACCATCAGTAAAACCTACGACTGGAACTGCATCTGGTGGAGTACCAATAGCTGTAACTATAGTTGAAGATCAAACATTTAGTTCTAAATAAAGGAGCAAAAAATAATGTCAAGTACAATAAGTAGTACATCAGTATATTTAATACCAGGAATGTCAGCAAAATTTGAAGCTATAGAAGCTTATATTAGTCCAAACCTTGTTGGTAAATTTCCTGGTTTTAACGGTAAATTTGTTGAATTACCTTTAATTAGAGGATTTGCAGTTTTATACCCTAATGTTGGTTCTATAGTACCGACAGAAAATGAGGAACCGGCTGTTAAATATACTCATAACAAGTATGATTTAAATAAAATCTTTTTTTTATCTAGAACAGGAGAAATGGGTTCTATAGATGTAATATCAGTACCAATACATGATCATAGTTCTATAGTAACCGGTGGACCTGCATACGGTGCTTATTTTACAGATGATGAAACTTTAGATAGTTCAAAGAAATAATATGGTTAATTGTATAGGCGGACTTGCTATAGGTATAGATGGTATAATTTCTGTAAGTACTAGTTGTAGTGTAGAAACTGCTGCTGTTTGTGGAGGCGATCCTTTAGAGGGTCCAGCCACACACTCAGTAAGTATTTCAGGGTATGCAACTACTACGCTATGGACTGGTGGTCATGCCAGAGCTGGAGTTAGTATTTCATTTATAAGGAAATATGATTGTGACTCTAATACTGCTTATCTTATTTTTGCTGGAGCTGGTCAGTCTTATGTATCTGGACCTATAGGAAGTCTTGCTTCACTTACTAAAGCTTTTAGTACTTCTACTTATTTATCAGCAAATTCGTCATCAGGTCCTACAGGTATATATACTTCAGGATCACAAACAGCTGGTTATGGACTTAATTATAGTGGTAGACCATTTAGTTTTAATACTTCAAATGGACCAACTATGATAGATTTAGGCGGTATTTTGGGTGGAGAACATTATCTACAGAATTTTTCTATAGATGCTCAGTGTGGTCAACTGCCTATAGCTACATATTCTTTTATAGCTCCAATGAGGGGGACTTAAAATGGGAGAAACAGTTTATAGAGGGAGACAATATAGATTAAGGGCTGGTGCCCCTATGCCAATAGGTAGTGGTGGTTTTGTATTACATACATTTATGGCTGAAGTTAATGATATAGATATATTTGCATGTACTACAACAATTCCAGGCAGTGAACAATTTAGGGGTCAGGGTGGAAATATGATGTCAGCTAGTTTTTCAAGATTAAATACAAAAGGTGGAGAATATTTTACTGGTAAAATAGTATATGCCCCTACTTATGTGGATGAGGGTTCAATATAATGGCTGAATTTATAGATTGTACATCTTTGAATATTAGTTTTAATGTAATGGGTATAGCTACAGTGTCTTATACTGTAGTTCATGATAGTCCAGGATTTGTAACACATGATTCAGTAAGTGCTGGTGGTCTATCATTTACTGGTTATATTATTAATGCCAGTGTAGATCAAATATTAAATACTTCAAATTGGTTTGAAACTCATGTTACACTAATAGCTACTACTAATTAAGGGGAGGATATTTATGGCTTGTGGGGGATGTCAAAAAAGAAGAGAAGATCAAACAGCAGCTTTGACTGCTAATAGACAGGCTAAAGAGGAACATGATTTAATGGGAGGCTATGCTAATCTTACGGATAGGCAAATAAAGGCTAGGCTTGAAATTTATAAGAGACGTTATTGTACTAATTGTACTAAAAGATACGAATGCGATTATACAAGTTATACTGAATGTCGTAAAAGTTAAAACATTATGTAACCTGATAGTAATTAGAAACTAAAAAAAAATTAAGGAGGATTTATATATATGGGAATTATTGTTGGAGCGGGAACAATTGTTACAGGATTTGCAAATGCTATTTCAGCTAACTGGGGTGGTTCTATGAATTCTCAGAGGATTTATGTTTTAGGAAAATCAACAGCATATATTACAATAAAAAAACCAACAGCTACTTTAAGTGTTACCTGTTATTCACCAGGTCCTAAGATAGATATAAAAGCAAGTGGATCGTGTTCTCCAGCCAGTACTTGTGCTGGTGGTGTTACTCCAGGAGCTTGTGGTGGGTGTGGTGGTGGTGGTGATGGCGTTACTGGTTCATGGTATTTAACTAGTTATAGTTATAATAAAATGGATCCTATTATTCCAGGTCAAGAATCTTTTTCAATGATGCGCTATTTAGATCCAGTACCTACAATCGTACTTAGAGGTCCAGCAGAGGGTTCTTGGTCACCTAATTCTGGTATAACTGGTGATCCAGATGGATCTGCTACTACTGGTAGTGTTTCTGCAGGAGGTCTTGGTAGAGCTGATACATTAGAGGTAGGCATTGCATCAGCTGCTGGAGGTGGTTCAGCTGCAGTTGGTGATACTGGTCAAGGAAGTGTATCAGTACCTTATACTCCAATTTATTGTTAATTATAAAAGGAATTTATACAAGGAGTGTTACATGGATAATTTTACACAATTTATGTTATCGGAAAGGTTTAGATTAGATTTAAGATGGGAACGCGCTATATACGAAATAGATGGTATTTGTAAATTTGAAAATGCTTATTTTTGTGGTCCAGTAGTCCCAGAAATTGTACAGCTAAATAGTAATGATAATATAGTTTTGGATTTTTATAGCCAGTATGCACTAGTAGTTAAAAATGTTTATTTAGCTAAACTTGAATGGGGAGAAGTTATTCATAATAGCGATAATACAATATCCCTTAAAGATGCAATGTTAACTCATAGTACTGAATTGAATAGGGTTCCTAAATTAAATGATAATGATTATTTAGTGATAGACACCGAGAATCATGAGGTTTCCAAGCATATATTTCATATGGTATATAAAACTTACGTGGTTAACGAAGTAATTGATTTATATAACTTTGGAAAAAAATAATGCCAAAAAATAATAATCCTACTTTTAGAACAAGTTCTATACCTGATGCATGGACAGACATTAGACAAAATTTCGGTCCTACTAATGTACTTGTAGGTTCTGAAATATATGCACATGATATAGCTGCATGGACAGCCTGGTCTGCGTCTCATGGGATTAGTGATATAGACGCATTTAAATTTGGTAGATGGTTAATATGGTTATGTTTGTATGGTACTTCGGACTTTGGCAATTTACCGTCGCATACAGTGAGTGATCATGTAGGTCACTGTTGGGCTCCATGTCCCTTTGATTCTACATGCTATACTCCTGAAAGATCAATAGGGTGGATAGGGTATGATCCTGCTACTTTGAATGACCACGGCAAGTTTTATTTAAAGACTATGTATCACGGAGTTTGGGGACTAGAATGTACTTTTGCAGGCTGTCCATATTTACTAGCAAATGGTAGACCTTATTTTCATGTTTAAAGGAAAATTATGAATAAAAAATTAACTATAGAATACGTAAGATCTGAATTTGAGAAAGAAGGATGTACTTTGTTATCTGAAGAGTATGTTAATTCTAAAACTAAACTGAATTATAGGTGTTCTAAAGGTCATGAGCATAGTATAAAGTTTAATAATTGGAAAAATGGTGATAGATGCTCAACATGTGCCGGTAATACTAAACTTACTTTAGAACAAATAAGAGAACAATTTAATCATGATGGATATACTCTATTATCTAAAAAATATATTAATGCTAAAACTAAATTAGATTATAGATGTTCCGAAGGTCATGAATATAGTATTACCTGGGATAAATGGAAATCTGGTCACAGATGTAACTATTGTTCTGGAAATATTAAAAAAAATTTACGTAATGTAGAATTGGCTTTTGAAAAAGAAGACTATATTTTATTAAGTAAAGAATATATTAATGCTCAAAATAAATTAGATTACAGATGTCCTAAAGGGCATGAGCATGGTATTAAATGGAACCATTGGCAACGTGGTCATAGATGTATTACATGTAATTCTTTAAGCAGGTTTGGATCAGGTCATCCAAATTGGCAAGGTGGAATATCTTACGAACCATACTGTCCAGTTTGGAAGGATAAAGAATATAAACAGGATATTAGAAATCGTGATGGAAATAAATGCTTAAATCCTTATTGTAGTAAGAATGGAAGTAAACTACATATTCATCACATTGATTATAATAAGAAAAATTGTCATCCAAGTAATTTAATAACAGTTTGTAATAGTTGTAATTCTAGAGCTAATATAGATCGTGACTGGCATACCACATGGTACCAGGCAATAATTAAAAATAGATATTATGGAGGTACAATATAATGGCACTAAGCATTGATACACAAAATATGAACGATTTCCCAGGCAATATTAAACGAGTTTCTATCGACCAAAAGTCGCTTGTCCTAAGTGGATACGACGGGGACGAGCAATTCATGAATAGTTTTTCAACGTCTGCATATAGTGATAATACAAACCGAACGAATATCCAGGATTATTATATTACCAGCTTTAAAGCAGGATGGTGCAAGAGTTCCGGATTTACAGGAACTAGTTTCGCTTTGGATTCAACACACAATTCTATAGAAGTTAAGATAGATTCCACTACAAGCGGTATTAGTGGTGGTTATTACAGGGTAACTCTGGATCATTTGGATGGAATTCCGATCGGGGCAGATGTTATTGCAGAAAATATTGAAGCTAAACTAAAAGAAATTGCATATAGCTTAGGAACAGAGGATACAGGGTATAAACTAGCTTATCTTAATGCATCAGTTGAGTTTATAGGTTCACGCTTTTGGATTGTTTCTGGGTCTATAAGCCAGTATTATTCTGGTGCTAATAAATCATCAGTAAGTGTCAGACCATCAGCCGCTAATGATTGTTCTGAAATGCTAGGATTTGATTTACCTATAACCAGTGAAATAATGAGCAGAACTACTACGCAAGAAGCATTAGCTCTTACAAGTGTTTCTGGGTCTACTGGTAGTGTTACCATTAACCAGAGTGTAGGTGCTGCTATTAATGACTGCATGGCTATTACCAATAATGTTACTACTGATTATTTTCAGGTTACAAATGTGGTTGGTGGTACAGTTATTTCTTTCGATCCTACTACAATTACTAATAGTTATGTAGCTAGTAAGTCCAAAGTTCAATTATTGAGAATGCATGATGTTGATTCTACTCCAGGATTATGGTTTGATAATATTGATAAATTAATGAAGCATGGAATTAAAACTATGATAAATCAAATTGATTACTCAGTGTAATAGGGTTTAAATGGCAATATACCTCTTAAGAAATTCGTTAAATCCTAATAAAGTAGTTAGTTGTACAATTACTTTTAGGCAAGTAGTTAATAAGGGTGAAAAGGGTGAGCTAGTATGGGTAGTAGAGATAAATACGGTTGAGCCTCATAAAGATGGTGGAAAAATACCAACCGTATTTGTTCATTATAATACATCTATAAATTTAGACAAGGCTATAGAAAAAGAGACACAAAAGATTGCTGAACAAATAGATTGGGGGGATTTAATACAGGATTTAAGACCTCCATATGTTATTTATACTTATCCATCAAGTGATAAAAATGTTGTTGGAATTTATTCAAATGTCATTGTTGATATAAAGGATATTTTACCTGCTGCAGGTATAGATCCTAGTAGTATAGAAATTACAGTTAATGATATTGATGTCTCAAATGAGATATCTTTGGATGGGGACCCTTATCAATATAGGGTAAAGTGGGATCCTAAAATAAGAGTATATGATTATGCTCAGGAGGAATAATGATAAAGGCTATTAATTTTTTGGATTATCTTTGTAATACTTTAGATTATAGATTTTTTTCAGGTATACCGTGTACTGGATTAAATCCTTTATACAATAAAATGGATTCAAAATTTATGCATTATATTCCAGCTACTACTAATAAAATATCTATTGGTTTAGCTAATGGATCTTTTTTAGCCGGAAAAAAATCTGCTATCTTGTTAGACTCAAATCAATTACCTGTATTAGATTTAAATTTTAATTTAAATAATTCAATACCATTATTGGTAATAACGTCAGGAAAAGAAATACCTATATTAGAAAAAGAAATTTATATTTTAAGTTTAACAAATAATTTAGAGGAATGCTTAGATAATATTTCTAAATATATAGAAATTAATTTAAAACCTGGAGTTTTATTTATAGAGGAAGGGATACTACAATGAAACGATACGGAATGGTAAAATTATTTAGTTCAGCTATGGATAATGGTGATATAGGAATATTTATAGGTGATGGTTTATGTAAAGAGGCATACTCATGTCATAGACCAGGAAATCTTTATTTATCATCATATGACAATGTTTTTAGTTTAGGTTTGGGTATTGCTATGAATAATAATAGAAGAGTATTTCTATTTTGTGATGATATATATTTATTAAGAAATATGATTGAAGTTTTTCATGTGGGAGTTAGTAAGTGTAAAAATATTTTTATTGTAACTTTTATTAGTGGTACATATTCTGAAAATATTAAAAATACTACAATTTTTAAAAGTGTACGTTCTATTATAGGTGTGTTATTTAACATTGGATTTTTTGTACACGATTATAAGTTACATTTTAGAAATATACGCAATCCTATTAAAGAAATAAAATCTACATGGAGAAATATCATAGGACCGCTTGCGGTAGTTGCTGAACCAGAAAGTGGTATTAAATTATTTTCTGATAATTTTCCGAGCGAAGAAAAATCGTTATCTGATATTATGAGTTTTATACGTAATAAGGAAATATTAGCTTATAATTATAGTCCTCCGACATTTTTGAGAGGATTCAATAAGGAGGATTAAATAAAATGGCTTATGAAAATATACGTTTGCGTAAAAGAAATGTTGTTATGGTAAATGGTTATTTTTTTATGATGGACGATGATACCGATAGTTTAATAGTAAAAACTGATGATGGTACTTTAGCATATTCATATCCATTGGATACTACTATAACATTACCTGTAGTATCTTTAGAATATGATGGAAGAAATTTTTGGACAATGCAAACTACTAATGTAGATGAAGTTACTATCAGACGTTGGTATTTAGATAATTATGTTTGTGTACTAAGAAATACTTTTGTTTTTGTATCAGGACTAGCACATAAATATAAAGCCGATTGTTTTACTATAGAACATTATCATACTATGTTTAATGCTGATGAAGAAGCAGGTCAATCAATTTTAAGTATACAAGATGGTTCTAAGATGGAGAGTGGTTATACTATAGTTTTAGGACCTAATCATTTAGGTCAAATAGAAGAACGTACTATTAGTTCTGCTTCTGAGGGTTCAGTTCAAATAAATGGGATTACTACATACGAATATCGTGCTGGAGCTCCAGTTTCTTTTTATAAAAGAATATGGTTATTTAATAATTATAATGGTATAGATTTTTCTACTGGTGCATTATACTGTATAGACGCTTATACTGGTTCTATGATAACAAAGTATTCTGGTGGATCATATAAAGATATTAAAGCTTGTACTTTTTTTGATGTTCCTAGGTATGTATTTAATAAGAATGTACCTAGGAGTACTATATACCCTAAATACGATTCTATATGTTTTATAAAAGGTACTAATTTAATATTTTTAAATCCTGATGATTTAACTACTAGTTTTGGGTCAATGACAATGGACAATATTGAATTTGATCAAGCTACAAATATTGTTGTTTATGATATTTCCATAGATGGAACAAATATATATAGATTACAATTAAAAGCTACTTATTATGGTCTTACTGGTGTATTTGCAGATTATACATATAATTATCAGTTATCTACTTTAAATTCATTTATAACTAGTATAAGTTTAAGGGCAGATCCAGCAATTTTACCAGCTAATGGAGTAAATCCTTCCACAATTACAGCAATTGTTAAAGACCAATTTAATTTACCAGTGCAACAAAAACAAGTTTTCTTCATTGATGATGATCCAAATGGTAGTATTCTGTCTTCACCAGTCAATACTGATGCTAATGGAATAGCTATAACTACTTATATAGCTGGTATAACAGCTAGAGAAGTAAGAGTTACATCAACAGCACAACAAGGATAATTATAATACAAGGGTATTTAAATAATGGCATTTGAAAATATAAGATTATTATTATCTAATTTTTGTTTGGGTCCACAAGTAGGTACAATATGTACTATAGACACTACTAATCCAACTACTGTGCTAAGAGTAAAAACTTTGAGTGGTTCAACAGTAATAGATTTATCTTTATCGTCTAATATATTGAATTCTAATATTAGATTAGAATATACTGGACCTAATAATCTATCAGAAATTAAAGATGATTTAACATTTTTTACTTTTGAAAAGGTTAACAATAGTACATGTATGATAAAAAGATGGCAAACTAGGATGGCTTATAGGGAATTAATTTTAAAAGAGGAGATAATTAAATATACTTCTGGTGATGAAAGATATAATGCCATAGATTTTGCTGTTGAGTACTATCATAGAAAATTTAGAATGCCTAATGAATATTATAATTATTTAGATATGGATAATGTAGATAATGTTAAAAATGCTACTAGATTTTTTATAGGACCAAGTACTGATATGACTAATTTTGGTGCTACTGAAACAGCTATAGTTAGTCATATAATAAATTATATAAGTGGAAAAAGAGTATATCTTACGGGACCATTAAAATATCAATATACTATAGGTGATTTAATATCCTTTTATAGCCATGTATATATTTATAGCTCAGAAGGATATGGTGGAGATGATACCAAAGGTTCGTTATTTAAATTAGACGCCTATACATGGTCAACTAATCAAATAGATACTAAAGTTATATATAAACGGATAACTAGTTCTAGATGGTGTCCTATGGTTAATAGTATAGCTAGCGTCATAAGAAATAATTTATTATTTGTTAAGCCATATGATTCATATCTTAATTGGCAATCTTTATTTATGAATAATGTTGACACTGATGGTAATACAATGTTTCCAGTATATGATGTGATATTTGATAATTATAGCATTTATAAACTTCAAGATAAAACCGTTTTAAAAGACGATAAAGGTAAAAGATCAGTATGTAATTGGAGTACATATAATATACAGACAGATTCTTTATTACCATATAGTAATAATGTCAACACTTGGTTAGAAAAGACTATAGTTGTAGGTTACCATCAAAATGTTGATATAAATGTACAGGTTAGGGATCAATACCATGTAGGTTTGAGAGATGTAATTATTAATTTTTATATGGAAGGTGATATAGATGCTTTGTTTGATCCTTTAGGTGGTATTATAACTACTGATTTAAATGGTAAATCTATTATAAATTATCGGTCTGGTATAACTCATTATGGTCATACTACAATTACTGCAAGAGCTATTGGATCATCAGCATCTACCGGAAGTGGTTATTCATGGACGTCTAATAATATTATTAGTTACCCATACACAATGCCAGTTTATAAAAAAATATTACAACTTAAGTGGTTTTATAGTCATTTTGGTAATTTAAAATTATTATGGAATTATTATAAGTTTGCACGCTCTGACATTATTAATAATACTATAACATGGGACTTACCAAGTACAAGTATATATGGTAAATCTTTTTTTACTTCTCCTGGTGGAGATTGGGTAGCTTTAGAAGAAGATTATTATGGTAAAAAACAAAATTCAGTGTCATTATCACAGCTAAAATTATATCTTCCTATGTTATATAGAGGTGATTATCTACAAAAAGATTCCATAGCTAAGCCAGGAATGGGGTATGGTATTTTAAATTGGCCTTGGAGACTGGCAAAAGGAGATGGAATATTTTTTATTGGTAACACTATAAAACTTGTAGATAATTTTAAGTCTGATAACAATGTAAAAAGTTTAACAGATTTTTTGATATACGAAGTAGTTGGAAACGAAATAGAACCTATACCTCCATATGTAAGGATTAAGCAACCAGATGAGACTGGAAAAGTACAAATAAGTCAATTAAATCTTAGTTTGCATACACACTGGGTTGACGGAAAATTTTATAGTTATCTTTTTACGCGCGCTAGAATAGATCAATTTATATTTGTAGAAGATGCAGTTCCTAAATTTTTTAGTAGTAAGAATACAATAAACACTAATATTTGGATTAGATTAAGACCATTTGCTTTTAGTTTAGATAACAATGCATTAAGAATGTGGGTAAGAGAAAAGTCATGTGATGGTAATGATACTGGTTACTATGAAGTAACACAAAGTTTAACATTATTAAATTTTGATTCAGGTGGTGGTATGTTAGGTATAGAAGCTATTTATAATCCGCCCCAAAATTTTTTATATGGTTCTTTGATATTTGTAAGAATTGAAGTTTATGATAGGGCTTATATTCCTAATTTCATATATGTTGAATACTGGTTTAAGATAATTCCTGATTATAAGGCTCCTTATTTAACTAACCTCTCTCCAGATAGAGAGTCTATTTTTGTACCAGTGGATGGTGGTGTTAGTTTTGACATACAAGATGAAGGAACTGGTATAAATCTTGATACTTTAGAGTGTTTATTGAATTCTGTCAGAATGGATCCAGATTCTTTATATGTAGAAGTTGTTCATAGTAATTATGTTAAAGTACGTTATTTTCCGCCTGAAAATTTATTATTTAGTAAAGATTATAAAGTAACGGTTAAAGTTCAGGACTCGTCTCCAAATAAGAATCAGCTCAATGATTCATTTTTGTTCAGTACTGCTGATAGTACGGGAGTTTTTATTACAGATGTAGACCCTGGTGTATGTAAGGGTGGAATGGAGAGGTTTCAAAATGTTAGTGCTAAAGTTTTAGCAGATGGTAATGGAGTTGATTTAAGTTCAATAAGAATGCAAATATTTGATAAAGATGTACATCCACGGATAACTCCGATAATATATAGGATTTCATAGGATAATAAATATGAGCAGAAAACTAACATATGAGTTTGTTAAGGAATCTTTTGAGAGTGAAGGATATACACTTTTGTCTAAGGAATATATTAATAATCATACTAAATTGAACTATAGATGTTATGAAAGCCATGAACATAGTATTGACTGGAACCATTGGCAACGTGGACATAGATGTATTACTTGTTTTGGGAATATTAAATATACTATAGACCATGTTAGAGAATCGTTTGAAAAAGAGGGGTATATTTTAATTTCTAAAGAATATGCTAATGATTGTACTAAATTAGATTATAGATGTTCTAATAATCATATACATTCTATGATTTGGAATAGTTGGCAACAAGGACATAGATGTCCTACTTGTAGTGGACAAACTAAACCTACCATAGAAGAGATTATACTAAGTTTTAAAAAAGAAAACTATATCTTAATTTCTAAAGAATATATTGATGCTAAAACTAAATTAAATTATATATGTTCTAATAAGCATGAACATAGTATAAGATGGCGTAATTGGAAATATGGAGTAAGGTGTCCTACTTGTGCTAATATCAATAATTCAGGAATTAATAACTCTTCATGGAAAGGTGGACTTTCCTATGAACCATATTGTCCTATATGGAGTGATAAAGAGTATAAGCAGTATATACGCGATCGTGATGGTAATAAGTGTTTAAATCCTTACTGCAGTAAAAATAATTCAAGGTTAACTATTCATCACATTGATTATAACAAGAAGAATTGTAGTCCTAGCAATTTAATAACGGTTTGTAGTAGTTGTAATTCTAGAGCAAATACTGATCGTGATTGGCATACAACTTGGTATCAAGCACTCGTGTACATGAGATATAATAATAAATAATAGAAGTAGGAGAATTTAATCATGGCAGAACCCAGAGTTTTTTTTGGATTCAATTTTGATTCAGTAGGGGGTACACCTTGGGGCTTCGAAGGTGGTAATGAGGAATCACCTGATAAGAACGGTTGGCGAGGTATTAATCCATCTACGGATTTAGTTGTTATGACAGGGGGTGGTATATTAGGAAGTCTGCCAGTACCCACAGTAGCTAAAGGTACCAGGGATGCAACCATCAGACCCAGTATAACATCATACGTAATACCGCAGACATACGTAGAAAAGAGCGACATGATGTATATATGCCAGCATGCTGGACATAATGTTCATCGCTATGCATTTGGTGTCTACATTAAAGGACATATGACTTCAGACCTCTATTTGGAAAGTTGGGACTCAAATGATTTTAGTACTACAGATTTACAGCTTTTAATGGGTACACCAAATAGCGGCAATAATAGTTATATAAATGCGATAAGAACTACTTACAATGAACCACCGTGGCACCCAGGATGGAATGGATTGGACGATGGTGCATCTTTCTTAAGAGGAACCACTCATCGTATTGGTTTGAACAATACGTCTGAAATAACCGATTCTACAGTGTATTATAACATATATATAAAACTAGAAACAGATTGTGATACATTTCGTGCGTTTCCAATTCTGGGATTTCGATATTTGTATTGCTGATTTAATAGGAGAGGATATGGAAACAATAAACATTAATGATAATATATTACCGAATTTCAAGGAATTAGATGCTGTAGATGGTACAGTATATGGTTCTCATAATAAAGTTAAATCAGTTAACCCATATAAGTGCTATTTCATAGCTCTATACCCAGACGGAAGAGTTTTTAAAGGAAATAATCTTTTTGAAACTTTTTGGGATAAAGTTCAGAATGGATTTTGTGATTTAAAATATATTTTGTCCACGGGGCATATAATAGAAATCCCAAAAGGTCGTGCCATACGTCCACTCATAGAAGTCTCACTTGGTATGGATGGTTCAAAAATTTTCCATTTTATAAACGTTAATGTATTAATGGAAACTGAAGTAGTAATATACAAAATTGTGCTAAGGCAGGATAACATTCAGCCTTATAAGATAGGAGATATAATAATGAGTCGAGATAAACTACCAGCAAATTTTGATGTTAGCTGGAAGTTTACAAATTACGGGAGGTAATATAACATGGCTGTTGTTATTAGTTCACAATTTTATCAAGCGTCGCTATGGAAAAATATTTCCAAAATAGTTTTTACTAGTCCTAATATGGATAGTCCAGCCATAGCAGGAACAAGATCTCATATATTACCTGGAGAGGGCGATTTGGCAACGTGGTATGAAGATACTGCAAATATGTATCGTATAGAAGATAGTCAATGGGAAACTAATTCAGATTTCTTTAATTATAGAATGAAGTGTAAAGATACTATTGAAATATTAGATCATGCTGGGTATATAGATGTTAAGGAAGCCAATTATAGTTCTCTTGATACTTTCATTAAAGAAAATTCTGGAGTAGAGGTAGTTGGGTATTTAGATAATACAAGTTATATTACTAATACAAAACCTAGACTAGAGTATACACTTACTCAATTTAATCTTAATGAAATTTATAACACTACAGATACTAGAGTTAGAGAGGTTGTAGAACGAAGAGAGATGACTGATCCTAATCCAGGATCAACTACTAAAACGAGAGCTTATTATACTCTTACTTTTAATAAAACAGTAGGGTCAGTGGTTAAGGTAATTCCTGGAAGTGATTTTAGTATAATATTTGTTACAGATGGAACGAGAGTTATTTACGACATTAGTATAAGTAGCATACAAGCTAATCAGGAGTTAGCAGAAATACCTGTAGAAACTCTTTTTAGTAATCCTATACCTTTACCAACTATAACTAAGCTAATAGATACAAGTATTTTTTTTGGTGAATATTTTATATACGGTAGTAATACAACATCTGTAGATACAACTATTTGGACACCACTTCATCATGGTTTTAATACTAATAATTTAATATGTAACATAACTTTATCTGCACCTGTTGTATATAATTATCTTAAATTAGTAATAACTAGTAATGTTGGTTTAAATAGTACTATTTTTAATACTGACTTTTATGGTGTAAGTAAGGTTGCAATTAATACCAATACTCCTCCTCCTCCTATACCTACTACATCAATTTTAACGGTAAGTCCTGTTGAGGTTGTTATGCCATGTACATCAAGTAATGGATCAATTAGTATTTTAAATATCGGTGGTGGAACTATGGTTTGGGTATCATCTGTAGATTCAGAAAGTTGGATAACAATTACATCTAGTAGTGCCGGTGTTAATACTGGAGTTGTAGATTTTACTGTTGATTCAAATTCAGAAAGTTTGGTAAGAACAGCTACTATAAGTGTAACTGCTACTGGAGCTACAAATAGTCCAATTGATGTATATATAATTCAGGCAGCAGCAGATGTGGTAGACCAACCTATATTATCAGTAACTCCACTTACGGCTAGTACTTCGAACGCAGCCTCTACCAGCACTTTAGCCACAGTATCTAACACTGGAACAGGAACGTTGATATGGACAGCTGAAGTTACTACAGGAGGAACTTGGTTTTCTATAACCTCTGGAAGTAGTGGATCTGGTACAGGAACTATAGAAGTTTTAATTTCAGCTAATACAGGAGCACAACGAACGGCAACGGTAAGAGTAACTGCTGCAGGAGCTACCGGTAGTCCTAAAGATATAACTATAACTCAGGCAGCAGCAGATCTACCAATATTATCAATAATTCCACAAGCAAAGTATAAAGGATCTCTTAGTAGTTATGATAACAATCTTTTTGCTATATCCAATATTGGAACTGGAACTATGCCATGGGTTGCTGAAATTATTACAGGAGGTTCATGGTTTTCTATAACCATAACTGGTGGATGCAATTCAGGAACTAATACTGGATATATAGGTGGTACTATTCAACCCAATACAGGTCTAGCCCGTGTTGCAACTATAATGGTAACCTGTACAGAACCTACTGGCAAGGTAGTTATTAATAGCCCACAACAAATAACTTTAACTCAGTCAGCAGCAGGTGTGGTAGACCAACCTATATTATCATTAAGTACACAAATAGTTAATATCGGAAGTACAGTTATTAATGGAAATTTAGCTACAGTATCTAACGCTGGAACAGGGACTATGG
>Ga0007792_10000296_pt1 | contig 18228 bp, 17 predicted proteins | sample CryBogmetaGMA6M_FD_60371 | JGI IMG/M metagenome (GOLD analysis project Ga0007792, IMG submission 60371) | Freshwater microbial communities from Crystal Bog, Wisconsin, USA - MA6M | ecosystem: Environmental > Aquatic > Freshwater > Lake | place: Crystal Bog, Wisconsin, USA | collected 2009-07-06
GGGGGCGTGGAAACCTTCCATGCGCTTGACTTTCAACACAATATCTTTAAGGGTCTTATTGAGAGCGTGGCCGATATGGATATGGCCGTTGGCGTAGGGAGGACCGTCATGCAGGACATAGAGCGGCTTGCTGGCGCCACTGGCTTCAAGTTTGGCATAAAGCCCGTTCAGCTCCCACTGTGCGAGCATTTCCGGTTCCCGCTGATTAAGGTTGGCCTTCATGGGGAATTCGGTCTGCGGCAGGTTGAGGGTGTCTTTATATTCCATGGGGTACAGTCTCCGTTTCATAGTCATTAAAAGTGCACTAAACTACAGATGTGAAGCGGGAATGTCAAGAAAACGCGCGTTAACAACGGCTGTATGATACGGGAGGCGTTGAGTTGAATTGACACCGGTTAGATAAGAATATTTCATATTCTTTCTTGCATTACCTGCCGCGACTCTGTTATGGTTTTCCGCCGTTTTACCAACTTGATATGAAGTACTGAAAGGAACACCACGTAATGCTTAAAATGTTTGATTATCTGTTCGGAATGTTCTCCAATGACCTGGCCATTGACCTTGGCACCGCTAATACCCTTGTCTATCTGAAGGGGAAGGGGATCGTGGTGCGGGAGCCTTCGGTTGTCGCAGTCCAGAAAATGCCCAACGGTCAACAGAAGGTACTTAAAGTCGGTATGGAAGCCAAGCAGATGCTCGGACGAACTCCCGGTTCCATTACCGCTATCCGCCCCATGAAGGATGGCGTTATCGCCGACTTCGATATCACGGAAGAGATGCTGCGCTATTTTATCCATAAAGTGCATAACCGCAAAACTCTTGTCCGTCCGCGTATCGTTATCTGCGTGCCGTCCGGCATTACTCAGGTCGAAAAACGAGCAGTCAAGGAATCCGCAGAATCTGCCGGAGCCCGTGAGGTGTATCTGATCGAGGAACCGATGGCCGCTGCAATCGGTGCTGGACTGCCCATTACCGAGGCATCCGGCAACATGATTGTTGATATTGGTGGCGGCACGACGGAAGTTGCCGTTATTTCTCTGGCCGGTATCGTATATGCCCAGTCCACCCGTATGGGGGGCGACAAGATGGATGAGGCGATCGTTCAGTACATTCGTAAAAAATACAACCTGCAGATCGGCGAACGATGGGCAGAAAAAATTAAAATAGAAATCGGCGAAGCGTATCCGGGTCCCGAAACGCTGGAGATGGAAGTCAAAGGGCGCGATCTGGTTTCCGGCATTCCAAAAACAATCAAGGTCAACTCGGACGAAATTCGTGAGGCGCTCAAAGAAGCGGTGAACGCCATTATTGATACGGTGAGGATCTGCCTGGAAAAAACACCGCCTGAGCTGGCAGCAGATATTGTAGACCAGGGGATTTTTCTGGCCGGTGGGGGCGCCCTGCTGCGCAACCTGGACCTGCTGCTGCGCGAGGTAACCAAAGTACCGGTGCTAATCGCTGAAAACCCGCTTGACTGCGTCTGCCTGGGGTCCGGGCTTGTTCTGGATGAGCTTGACCTGTTGCGTCGCGTCGCAATTTCATCCTGATTTTCATCACAAGAGCGGTACAGCGTACAAAAAAACTGCGGGGGGAATTGGATACAATGCAGTATTTTTTGCCTCCTCTCCCCCTGAAGTTTGTGACGTGTGTCGAACCCCTTGGGTGCAGAGCCGTTTTAGACCTGCTATGACCTCCCCCACAATTGACATACTTGTTCCCATCTGGAACAGCCCATTCGAGTCACGTGCCTGCCTTGCGGCCATTCTTGCCTGCTCTCACGGGGCGCGTCTGGTTATCGTTGACAATGGCAGCAGTCGTGAAACAGAACTGATGCTGGAGGAGTTTTCCGAGCGTCTTGGCGATCAGGGGCTGTTTATCAAGTCAGAAAGAAATGTCGGGCTGGTGGCTGCGATAAATATGGGGCTGGCTCGCTCTGACAGCGATTATACCGTTATCGTCCGGCCGAACGTCTCCGTGCGGGAAGGGTGGCTGGAAGCTCTGGTGAATGCAGCTGAAACTACCGGGGCCGGGATCGTCTCACCGCTGCTCACCGGGGTGGATCTGCCCGGCCTGTCGACACTACCCTCGGGATGCATACTCATGGAAAGTTCCACAGCGTCTTTTTCGACCCTTCTGGTGCAGACCGGGATGCGTATGATCGTCGGTGCGTTTGACGAACAGATGGAAGAGAGTGAGTGGTGCCTGAAAGAGTACATTCGGCGTGTTGCTTCCCATGGATACCGCACCTGCATCACCGGGGCCGTATCGTTACCCTGCAGCGCTGCGCAGCGGTTCGGTTCGGCTCAGCGCCGGGAAGAGATGAAGCGTAACAGCCGATCGGAGTACATATCCCGGTGGGGGATTACTCGCCATTATTGTGTGTATTTTGGTGCCGGGGTTGACGCCGGCTCTCTAAGCGACACTGTCGAAGCCATTCTGGATGCTGCCCGTCAGGGGCACCGTTTTTCACTGATTCTGCATCGCCGTCAGTATTCCGCTTTCCGAAAAATGGGGTGGAATAGTCTGCATACCGGTATTGAGCTGCATCAGTTGTCGCTTCTTTTTCCGTTACGGGATCTCCAGCGTACCGTTGCCTCGCTGAAGAGCGGCTCACCGGATCTGATTCCGGTGCGGGGTGAGAACAGCGCTCCTATTCCCGGTTTTGACGGCGCCATCATGTATGACCAGCTGCCTGGCAGCATTCGTGACTGTACTACCGCTTGAGCGGATTATTCTGGGAGGCAAAACCATGATAACGGAAATCACATCTCAACTTGCGGCCCATCGTGAGGTCATCGCCCGGGTTGAACAGGAATTGTCCCCAAAAATTGCCGAAATGGTGACGCTACTGGTGGAAACTTTCGAGCATGGCGGTAAACTGCTGGTGATGGGAAATGGCGGCTCTGCTGCCGATGCCCAGCATTTTGTGGCAGAAATCGTGGGGCGTTTCAAGATGGAACGACGGGGCTTGCCGGCGATTGCCCTTTCCACCGACACGTCCATTCTGACCGCAATAGGCAATGACTACGGTTTTGACATGGTATTCACGCGTCAGATTGAGGCATTGGCCGTATCGGGGGATCTGGTTGTCGGAATTTCGACCAGCGGCAACTCTCCCAATGTGATGCAGGCGTTGGGTCTGGCCCGGGAAAAAGGGTGCCGCACCATTGGCCTGCTCGGCAAGGATGGCGGCTGCATCAAGGACGCCTGTGACCTGGCGCTGATTGTGCCGACCAACGATACCCCCCGTGTTCAGGAAGGGCATATCACCATCATCCATATCGTCTGTGACCTGCTCGAAAAGAAGATGTTTTCCTGATTATTTCCGCCGAGGAGGGCGTATGGACCGGACCGTTGTTGAAAAACTTTTTGCCCATAGTGCTGAAATCAGGAGTCTTGTTATCGGTGACCTGATGCTGGATGAGTATCTGTGGGGCCGTGCCGATCGCATTTCTCCGGAAGCACCGGTGCAGGTTGTTGATGTTATCCGTGAGGAACTCCGTCTGGGCGGGGCCGGCAACGTGGTGCACAATCTGGCGGCGCTGGGGGCACAGGTTTCGGTCTGTTCCGTTGTGGGTGACGACCAGAACGGGCGGGAGCTGCTGGGGCAGTTCTGCCATCACCATATTGATACCAGAGCAATTTTTCAGGACCCGGAACGTCGCACCAGTCGCAAGACGAGAGTTGTCGCGTCACATCAGCAGATAGTGCGTATTGACAGGGAGTCGAGGAATGCGCTTCCGGCGGCCGTTGAACAGCAGCTCTGCCTCTGGATAGCGGCCCACGTGTGCGAATATTCGGTGGTTGTGCTTTCCGATTACAACAAGGGGGTGCTGACCCCGGCCGTTATTGCAGCGGCAATCTCGGCAGCTTCCGCAGTCGGTATTCCGGTTCTGGTCGATCCGAAGGGAACTGATTTTACCCGCTACGGCGGGGCGACGCTGCTGACGCCGAACCGTAAGGAAGCGGAAGCGGCGACCGGAATCCCCATCACAGATACCGCATCGCTGGCACAGGCCGGAGCCGTTATCATGAAGGGTGTCGGTTTGCAGCATCTGCTCATCACCCGCAGCGAAGAGGGGATGTCGCTCTTTTCAAAGGATGGCGATGTTGTCCATATACCGACGGTGGCCCGTGAGGTGTTTGATGTTTCGGGCGCCGGAGATACGGTGCTTGCAGCACTTGCTGTCGGCATCGCTTCCGGCTTCAGCATGGCCGAAGCGGCCCGGCTGGCAAATGTTGCAGCAGGTATTGCCGTTGGCAAACTGGGGACATCGGTCGTCACCCCGCAGGAAATTATTGATGCCGTGTCGCTGGACCACAAGGACAGCCATACTAAAATAAAGAGTCTGGACGTGCTGGCGCCTCTGATTGCCGCCGAAAAGGGCAGGGGTAAGCGTATTGTTTTTACTAACGGCTGCTTTGATCTGCTGCACGCCGGCCATGTGAAGTATTTGCAGAAAGCGCGAAACCTCGGAGATTTACTGATTCTGGGGCTGAACAGTGATGCCTCTGTACGCCGGCTGAAGGGGGCAAAACGTCCATTGATCGATCAGGATGAACGGGCCCATCTTCTTGCCGCCCTTGATTGTATCGATTATGTCGTTATTTTTGACGAAGATACCCCTCTGAATCTGATTACGGCCCTCAAACCACTCGTTCTCGCCAAAGGAGGCGATTACTCGCTGGATGGTGTGGTCGGAAGAGACGTGGTGGAAGCGTACGGCGGCCGGGTGGAATTAGTCACCTTTGTGGATGGTAAATCAACGACAAACATAATTGAAAGGGTACTCGAACTTTATTCGGTCGAGTAACCCCCGTTTTTCAGGCACTGTTTTTCCGGTACGATGACATTTTATTTTGATCAATGCTTTCAGGCGGGAGCGGCTATGGCAGAGAACACCGAATTACGCAAGGATATCTGGATATTGGGTGTCAATCCCGGGGAGGGGCGCGAAACCGTGCTTTCTTCGTACCTTGAAGCGGGTGGCTATGTCTGCCGCATGGGGCGGTACGACGAGCTTGAAGCCGGGCGGCCGTTGGGGGTTGTGCTCGATATCTCTCCCTTTTCCAATGACGGCTGGGGCGAACTGCTGAAAATCAAAAACTCTCCCGCTACCTGGAATATTCCGGTGCTGCCGGTGTTTTTGAGCGAAAAGGGGAAGGTCGGCGGTGTATTCCCGGTTGCCGGCTTTTTCACGCTGCCGATTGATGCACAGCATTTACAGGATCGTATGGCGGTGTACGGGTTGACGGAAGAGGCTGAAACCTGGGATTTGCAATCCATGGTTGTTTCCCGGTCAGGTGAAGATAAAATCTCCCATGTTGTGGAAGCGCTCGGTTTCGAAGTCGTAAAAGGGTATACCGGAAAAGAGGCCCTGGCCCTGTCGTCGATTCATCCGGTGTATATGATATTCTCAAGTCAGATGCTGCCGGATATGTCGGCCTTCGAGCTGCAGGAACGGCTTCGCCTGAACACGTTCAGCAGTAACACGCCATTGTTCGTGCTGCTGAAGGAAGCTATGAAAAGCGGGGAAAAACTGGCCATGAGCAGGGAGATCGTTCACCTGGTTAGAAAAGAGCAGCTTTCCTGTGAGGAGTTTCTCGGTTATCTGCGCCGCAAGGAGTAGGTGGATTTGGAGAGGTATTGAAAAAAAACCGCTCCCCGGTTTCGGGTGAGCGGTTTTTTTTTGTTCAATTCCGGTTGGTTACAGTGGTGGCTCAAGTTCCCTGATAACGATGGTGGCTTTGCCCCGCAGGTCTTTTGCCCATTGGTTGAAGCGTTCTTCCGATTTGACGCGGTAGAGAATTTCTTCAATATCCCCTTTGACGCTGTCAAACGATCTGGATGTGCCAGGCGTCCGTACCTCAAGCTTGATAATGTGAAAGCCGATCGGCGTTGACACCAGATCACTGACCTCACCCGGTTTCAGAGAGAGGATAGTTTTTTCCAGCTCCGGCTGCATATCACCTTTTTTGAAGCTGCCCAGATCACCGCCGTCTTTTCTGGCGGCCGGATCCTGGGAGAATTTTTTTGCCAGCTCGGCAAAATCCTTGTCCCCCTTGGCGTCAGCCAAAACCAATAGAGCGGTGCTCTTGGCCTGCTGTATCTCCTCCGGAGAAGCTTTTGCGCCGGTTTTAAAGAAAATATGCCGGGCGCGGAAGCTTTCCTCTTCGGAGTACTTGGCCAGGTTTGCGGTGTAGTAATCGCGCATCTCGGACTCACCCACCTGTATTTTGGCGCGGACTTCCATGCTTACCAGTTTCAGCTTTTCAATCTGCTCCTGAAGCCGGGCGCGATACTGTTCATAGGTGAGGCCCTGGACTGTCAGAGCTGCTACCAAAGCCTCCTGGGTGGTGATATTGTTCTGTTTCTGCACATCCTCAATCGCCTGGCGGAGTTCTTCGTCAGACACGCGAATACTCAGTTCCTTGATCTTCTGCTCGGTCAGCCGCTTTTCAATCAGGCGGTCAAGGGCAGCACGGCGAAGGCGGCTTCGGGCGGCATCGTCAAGAGCGGCTTTCTTTTCCGCCTCAGCGATTGCCGGCTGAGCTTCCCGGTTGATGTCATGAAGGGTGATGATGTCATCGTTGACAATGGCAACAATGGCATTGGTTATGTTTTTCGGTTTACTGGGTACGGCCTGTGGGGCGGGGGGAGCGGTTGCCTTCACGGTCGCTGCCGCCGGCTCACTGGTGACAACTGCATCGGTGCCGGCGCAACCACCCGCCATGAGCAGGGCTAATGTCACTATCGCTGTGGTAAAAGTATGGTACTTCATAGGTGAACTCTTTTCTTCGGTAGATGTCAAAACCGGAAGGGGGAACTGGTCCCGCACTTCCGGTTTTATCTGTTCAAAGTCTGCCAGGCCTGACGGCCGTTATTTTTTTTCGGGAGCTGCCGGTTTCTTGTCCTCGGCTTTCGGCTCTTCCTTCTTCTCTCCGGTGCCGTTCAAAACATCTTCCTTGATCGAAATCTTGGCTGTTTTTTTCAGGTCTTCCTTGATTTTCTGGAAAACTTCCTGCTGTTTGGTCGGCATAATAGCACCTTTGATCTGTTCTTTTACCTCGTCAAAGGGGCGGATACCGGCAGCACGTTTACCGGTCAGCTTGATGATGTGAAAACCAAAATCAGATTTGACCACATCCGAAATCTGTCCATCTTTAAGGGCGAGGGCTGCTTTCTCGAAAGCCGGCACCATGCTCCCCTTGCCGAACCAACCAAGATCCCCGCCTTTGGCGGCGGAAGAGTCAACAGAACTTTTCTTGGCCAGTTCCTCGAAATTACCGCCCGCTTTAAGCTTGGCCAGAACCTCTTTTGCCTCTTTTTCAGTTTTTACCAGAATGTGGCTGGCTTTGATCTGCTCGCCGGATTTGAACTTGTCCTTGTTCTGCTCATAAAACTTTTTCATGTCCTCATCGGAAACCTTTGATTCAGCCTCGACCTTCTTCTTGAGGAATGATTCCACAACCAGACGCTTTCTCAGTTCCTGCAGCTTGTCCTCGATCTCGGCACCTTTATCGAGTCCATCTTTAGAAGCCTGCTGCAAAATCAGTTCACGAATAACCATCGTGTCCAGCATCTCTTTGCGCCCCTGGGGGGTATCTGCCATCGTTTTCAGGTATTCGGGCAGATTTTTCAGCTCGCGGTCAAAATCTCCGGTGGTGATACTGCTGCCATTAACTTCAGCAAGTACCTTTCCCTCTTTTTTCCCCTCAGTTTTTGCTCCGCCGGAAGTGGAGCCGCCCTGACAGCCGATAAGTGCAGCCACACAAAGGGCGGCGGTAAGCAGTTTTGTTGTTGTAGTGATTTTCACGTAAATCTCCTTTTTAGTGTTCAACGGTACATGCTATCTGCAAGCGCGTGAAAGCTAGCATATCAGTTCGGTCGTTGCAACATTATTTAACGCCGCCAGACGATGGTTTTTGCTTGCCATTAAAGCCCGGTAGGCTACAATGTAAACCGCTTTTTCAAGTGAACTGAAACCCGTTTTCCACACATTCCGGATATGCACAGAAACGACTCGACAGTGACCTCTCCTTCAGCTACCGCTCTTGCCACCCTTGGCGAATTTGGCCTTATTGCACGCATTGCCTCCGGCGTCTGTTCCGGTGAAGGTGTGGTGACCGGCATTGGTGACGATGCTGCGGTAACAACCCTTTCGCCCGGTATGCAGTTGCTGACCTCAACCGATATGCTGCTGGAAGGTGTGCATTTCCGCCGCAGTTGGCATGACCCCTATCGTTTGGGCCGGAAATCCCTTGCGGTCAGTATTTCCGATGTCGCTGCCATGGGCGGTATACCGCGCTGGGCACTCCTTTCCCTGGCAATCCCCCCGGACAGCAACCTTGATTTTGTTGATGAATTTATGCGCGGTTTTCTGGCAATGGCGGCAGAGCATGGTGTTACCCTGATCGGCGGAGATACCTGCTCGTCACGTTCCGGGTTGACGGTCTCCGTGACCATTATGGGTGAACAGCTCCCCGAACGGATTATCCGGCGTAGCGGTGCGCTGCCGGACAACGATATCTGGGTCACCGGTATGCTGGGGGATGCGGCGCTCGGCCTGCGGCTGGCGGAAGACCCCACCGCCCGGTCATCTGACCCAGGGGAACCGGGAGCCGTAGGGGGCAAATTTCTGCTGAACCGCCTGCTTGACCCCACCCCACGGGTATCGGCTGCTTTGGCGCTGGCTGAAGCCGGTGTAATCACCGCCATGATTGATATCAGTGACGGTATTCTGGCAGATTTCGGCCATATTGCCGAACAGTCCGGCGTCGGCGGCCGCATCACTCTTGCCGATCTCCCGCTATCCGCAACTTTCCTCTCTCACACGGCACACTTGTCCGCTGTACCGTACCAGTTGGTGCTTTCCGGGGGCGAAGATTATGAACTCTGCTTCACTGCCCAGGCCTCCAGCCGCGAAAAAATCGTCGACTGCATGAAAAAGTGTGGCATTGCGGTGACACGTATTGGTATAGTGACGCGCTCCCCGGGGGTGACCGCTGTCACTTGCGACGGCAGTCACTACACCGCTCAAACAGAAGGTTTCAACCATTTTACATAGCGTACACATTCCCCGATGAAAGGATTTTCCATGCACCACACCATGATTCCCTCTGACAAGGCCCGGCTCTGCGCCGACGCCATCCGTTTTCTTTCGGTAGATGCCGTAGAAAAAGCCAATTCCGGTCACCCCGGCCTGCCGATGGGGGCCGCCGACTGCGCGTTCGGCCTGTGGGGGAACTTTCTTTCCTTCAACCCGGAGGACCCCTGTTGGGCAAACCGCGACCGTTTTGTTCTTTCCGCCGGCCATGGTTCGATGCTCCTCTATTCACTGCTGAATCTGTTCGGCTATGACCTGCCGCTGGATGAACTGAAAAATTTCCGTCAGTGGGGAAGTAAAACCCCCGGCCATCCGGAATTCGGCCATACCGTCGGTGTTGAGGTGACCACCGGGCCGCTTGGCCAGGGTTTTGCCAACGGCGTCGGCATGGCACTTGCCTCAAAAATGGCTGCGGAGCGGTTTAATACCGCCGACTTCAGCCCGATCGACCACACAGTGTACGCGCTGATTGGTGACGGAGATCTGCAAGAGGGGATCAGCTATGAGGCGGCTGCCCTGGCCGGGCATCTGAAACTGGGAAATCTGGTCTACATTTACGACAGTAACAGCATCACCATTGAGGGCAAAACCTCGCTGGCCTGGTCAGAGGACACTGCCGGACGTTTTGGCGCGTGCGGCTGGCATGTGCAGAGTATCGACGGCCATGATTACAGCCAGATTGTTGCCGCCATCGCCGCAGCAAAAGCAGAGACGGCGCGCCCGTCGATCATTATCGCCACTACCCACATCGCCTTCGGCAGCCCGGCCAAACAGGGGTCGTCCGGTGCTCACGGTTCCCCACTCGGGGCGGATGAAATTGCTGCCACCCGGGCTAATCTGGGGTGGCCGTATGCCCCATTTGAAGTCCCCCAGGAGGTACGTGATACCTGCCAGGGGCGTGTTGATGAACTGAAACAGTGCTACTCCGCCTGGCAGCTCGGCTTTACCGCCTGGTATGCCGCCAACCCTGAAAAAGCACAGCTGTGGGACGAAATGTGGCACAAACAGCTGCCTGCTGACCTTTCTGCCCAGCTGCTTGCCGTGGTGGCCGGGAAGGATGGTGCAACCCGCGCCCTGTCGGGGGCTGTCCTGCAGAAGGCTGCTGCTCTGATACCGGCTCTGGCCGGCGGTTCTGCCGACCTGTCGCCTTCAAATAACAGCGATATCAAGGGGTCGCCATCTGTCCAGGCCGGCAGTTTTGCCGGACGCAATCTGCATTTCGGGATTCGCGAACACGCCATGGGAGCGGTTATTAACGGTATGGCGCTGTACGGCTGTTTTATCCCCTATGGCGCGACCTTCCTGGTCTTTTCTGACTACTGCCGTCCTTCGGTACGCCTTTCTGCCCTGATGGGGTTGAAGTCCATCTATATTTTCACCCACGATTCCTTTTTTGTCGGCGAAGACGGCCCGACCCATCAGCCGATCGAGCATGTCGCGTCGCTGCGTCTGATCCCCGGCCTTCAGGTTATCCGTCCGGCTGATGGTGTTGAAACCGCCATGGCCTGGCAGTCCGCACTGGAATGTTCCGGCCCGACCGCCTTGATCCTGACCCGGCAGAAGTTGCCGGTCATCGCCCGCCCGGCGTCATTTGTTCCTGCTGACGCACTCAAAGGGGGGTATATTGTTTCTACGCCGGGTAGTACACCTGATGTGGTTATTCTTGCCAGCGGTTCTGAAGTTCATGTTGCGGTTGAAGCGGCTGCAACACTGGCGACTCAAGGGATTCAAGCCCGTATCGTGTCGATTCCCTGTCTCGGGACGTTCCTTGCTCAACCGGCTGACTACATACGGCAGACACTTCCTGCCGGCATACCACGCGTGGCGTTTGAAGCCGGCCGTGGTGAGTCATGGGGGCGTCTGATCGGCTGTGACGGTTTGTTTATCGGCGTTGAACATTTCGGCGCATCAGCCCCGGACAAGGTTCTGGCTGAGCAGTTCGGTTTCACGGCGTCACAGGTTGCGGAGAGAGTCAAAGCCTTTGTGAAAAAGGCGTAGCATCGGTTTTCACCTCAAAGTCACCGGGATGAAAGAAGAAATCTGCTGTGACTCGGCAGTAAAGGGGTTCTGGCGGTATGGAATTGATCGAGCAACTTAAGAAACCGCTGCTTTTTTCCGGTCTGAACGATGTTGATCTTGCTGCATTGGCGGCTATCACGGTACGGCGTGCTTTCCGAAAGGGAGAGTCACTGTTCAGTGAAGGTGATGAGGCCACCGGATTCTATCTGCTCCTGACCGGAAGCATCAAGCTTTGCCGTATGTCGCAGGATGGCCGTGAGAAGGTGCTGCATTTCGTAAAGCCGCGTGAAACCTTTGCCGAGGCTGCGTTTTTCGGGGATGGTAAATACCCGGCAGAAGCACGGGCCATGGAAGCCGGAGAGGTACTCTACCTTCCCAGACAGGGACTCCTGGAACTGATGAGTCGTAACCCCGGTTTTGCCCTTAATCTGGTTGTTTCCCTGTCACTTATGCTGCGGAAGTTTGTCAGTCAGATAGAGGAACTTTCCTTTGCCGATGTGACATCGCGGCTGGCTTCATTTCTGGTGCGGCGCGCTGCGGAAAGTTCCACCAGTTTTGGCGGTATCACCTATATTGATCTGGGAATCAGAAAGGGTGAGTTGGCCGCCCGCCTGGGAACCGCCAGTGAAACCATCTCGCGAACCTTTCGGAAGTTGAAGGATGAGGGGATTATTGAGGTTCAGGGAAGCCGGGTGGTTGTTCATCAGATGGACAAACTGCAGAAAATATCCGAACGTCACGAATAAAGCGGGGTAATCTGAAATGCTGATTGTCATGAGTCATAACGCATCCCAGGCAGACATTGAAGCCATCACCAGGATTGTTGCAGAGATGGGCTTCAGGGCGGAGCCGATACCGGGAAGCGAGCGGACCGCCATCGGTGTGCTGGGAAACCATGGCTATGTGGATGACTGTAAAATTCTGGAGCTGCCCGGCGTTCAGCGGGTCATCCATGTGTCAAAACCCTACAAGCTGGTTTCGCGGGATTTCCACCCGGAAGATACGATTGTTGATGTTGCCGGTGTCAGAGTAGGCGGGAATTGCCGTCCGGTAGTTGTCGGCGGTCCCTGTGCAGTTGAAAGCGAGGAACAGATCGTCAAGACAGCACTCTTCGTGAAAAAATGCGGGGCTGATATGTTACGCGGCGGCGCCTTCAAGCCGCGTACCGGGCCGCATACGTTTCAGGGGTTGCGTGAGGAGGGTCTCAGGCTGCTGGCCATTGCCGGAAAAGCAAGCGGTCTGCCGATTGTGACCGAAGTCATGAGCCCGGATAACGTGGGACTGGTTGCGGAGTATGCCGACCTTTTGCAAATCGGCGCCCGCAATATGCAGAACTTCGACCTGCTGCGCGAAGTGGGTAGAATCCGCAAGCCGGTGTTGTTGAAGCGGGGGATGAGTGCAACGGTTGAAGAGTTTCTGGCTGCCGCCGAATACATTCTTGCCGAAGGAAACCATCAGGTTATTCTCTGTGAGCGGGGGATCCGTACGTTTGAGACCGCCACCCGCAACACTCTTGACCTCTCAATTGTGCCGCTGATCAAGGAACTGTCGCATCTGCCGATCATGGTTGATCCCTCCCACGCCACCGGAAAGCGCTCGCTTGTTGCACCGATGGCCAAGGCGGCACTGGTCGCCGGAGCGGATGGTGTGCTGGTGGAAGTTCATCCGGAACCGGAGAAAGCGCTTTCCGACGGCCCCCAGTCCCTCACGTTCCCCGGCTTTGAAAAAATGATGAATGAAATCGGAGTCTTGACTACTTTTTTGCAGAGTTGCTGATTCTGTATACAAAACGCTTGAATTGTCCGGTGCATCGGAGTAATAATCAATCAGCTTGTAGTTATGGTTCTCTCTACCCTGCCCGTTAGTTGAAACGCCCGGGCGGAATGCTGATTAGAACGGGGGTTACTCCCTGCTGTGGTGTGCTGCCTTCAATACGCGGGTCTGCCTGAAACAGTAAACCTACTCCCACAATTAAGGAACTCGCCGGAGGCCCTTAATGCTGACGTCAGGGTGGAGAGACGAATAAAAAAACGGGGCACCATAAAGGTGCCCCGTTTTTTTTATTGGTGCCGGTTGCCACTGCTCCAGAGGGAGTACTTCCGGTCTTCCTTTAGCACGTGCTGCAGCAGCCACTCTCCCAGTACGACAATCAGATCGCTCATGATTTCCAGATCATTATCGCCGTGCTTTTTCCGAAACAGCTCAATTTTATTGGTAAACTCCCTGTGTTCCCCGATGTGGCGGATGATGTTGGGAAATCCCTGCTCCAGCATGTACTGTTCTTCCGCTGAGAAGTGAAGCCTTGTGTACGCTGACAGCTCATCGATTCTGGGAAGAACTGAGCCGACGTCCGGTGAGTTCATGACGTGTTCATAGAGTGAATTGAGAATGGCAAAAAGATTCCTGTGATGCTCGTCAAGTTCTGTTTGCTGTACCGAATATTCCGGTTTCCAGGGGAATAATGTCATGCGGGAATACCTCACATTTCATACAGTTCTACAGATTCCACGGTACATAGCGGTACGGGTACCGCCGGTCATGCAGCCCGGTGGATAATTGCCGGCCCGTGCTGCACCGTCCGGGCGTAATGAATCGCTGGTGCACCGAATGCCATGACATAGCCGATCAGGTGGTCATCGGGGATGCCGAGGCGACTGCGGGTTTCCGGAAGGAGATCGGTGATGGCCCACTTGGCAAGGCCGTCCCACACGGTTCCAACACCGTTTGCCTGGGCAAAAAGCTCAAAATAGGAAAGGGCAATCATGCAGTCCTGCATTGGAGACGCAACGCTGTGCGGCACTGAGGCAATAAGCAGGTGCGGTGCGCCTCGGAAAATAATATCTATCCCGTCCTCCTCCCACATCTGCACAAAACCGGCGAAAAACTCCATCCCGGCCGGGATGGCATTATCCTGTACAAGGCGGGCCAGCCCGGACATGACGTCGTCGCGCAGCTTCGCCAGCTTCTCCCGGTCATCAACCACAGTGAATCGAACCTGTCGCGAATTTATGCCGGTCGGTGCGTGCCAGGCGACTTCCAGAAGCCGCTGTATCAGCGCCGGGTCCAGATTTTCCTCTTTGTAGCGTCGTACGGAGCGGCGTCCTTTTATCAAGGTTTCAAGTGCAACGGGATCCGGGAAACCGCTGGTCAAAGGCCGGCTGTCGGCCGGTTTGAGTCCCAGAATTGAGACGGATCCCGTGGGGCAGACCGCAAGACAGTGCTGGCACTTGTAACAGGTCGCCTCTTTTTCCGGAGCGATGGCGGGATACCCGGCGGTCATGGCGATGATCATTGCCGGGCAGTCGGTGACGCACAGGCCGCATTTGGTACAGCTTTCTTTGTTAACGATGAAGTCGAGCATAGTGATGGTTCTCCTGGAGTAGTAGCCGTTATAGTTCTGATACAAAGTTCAATTCCATTGCCTATTTTACAAAAGTACCCCGGTGGTACTCCTCGAAGGCGGTCCTCAACTCCTCCCGGCTGTTCATTACGATCGGTCCCTGCCAGGCCACCGGTTCACCAAGCGGTTTCCCGGACAGAAGTAAGAAACGACACAGCTGGCTGGTGGCCGTAATACTCACCCGGTCACCGGTATTTTCGTAAAGGACGGCGTGCTCCGGGAGAATTGTTTGCTCTGACTGCTGATCGAACAGGGCAGCACCGGCCAGAACATAGGTCAGGACGGTGTAGCCATCTTTTACCGGCAGCGTGAAATGTGTGCCGGGCGGCATCGTAACATCAAGCAGCAACGGATCGATAACAATCTCCCTGACCGGCCCCTGCACTCCTCCCACTTCTCCGCTGATAATCTTTACCGTTACACCGCCTTCCAGCGTCACCTCCGGAATATCGGCCGCTTTGATGTCACGGTAGCGCGGCGGCATCATTTTCAGCGCAGCGGGGAGATTGGCCCAGAGCTGAAAGCCCCACATGGTCCCGGTCGGGCTTTTTTGCGGCATCTCCTGGTGAATGACGCCGCTGCCGGCGGTCATCCACTGCACGTCACCGGCGCCGATGATCCCGCTGTTCCCCATGCTGTCGCCATGCTCGACCTGCCCTTCCAGGAGGTACGTTATGGTCTCGATCCCCCGATGGGGATGCCAGGGAAAACCGGCCAGATATTCTGCCGGATCAGAGGTGTGAAAGTCATCCAGCATCAGGAATGGATCGAGGAGAGGCACCTGGTGGTAGCCGAAGGCGCGTTTGAGGTGAACACCGGCACCTTCGATCGTTGCGGTGGCGGATAAAATGGATTTTATTTTCCGTGCTGAAGTCATGTATTTCTCCGGTCTAGGCGGTGTGTCAGCTTTGATACGTCATGCACAAGTAAACCCCGGCTCACTGCAAGAAAATGATGTACTCGCCCTGTGCATCTGTGTACTGTATGCCGAAATTTCAATGGCGCCGATTATGGCCGTTTTTAGCAACTATTTCAACCTCTGGAGAGTCAAATTGGTTAATAAGATCAGATTGCTCATAAGTCTCCTGTTCCTGACAACCATCCTGGCGACAACCCCTGTTCTGGCTGCAGAACCGGGCGCCGGCGAACCGCCGGACGGGTGGAAGGTTTCCGCCGGGGGGGCACTGATTGTTGCTCCGGCCTTTAGTGGTGCAAAAAACTACAGTTTGCTCGCGGTTCCGGATCTGCGTGTGGTCTACAAGGATCTGTTCTTTGTCAACATCAGGGACGGTATCGGTTATTCGCTGGTGAATCAGGGGGGGTGGCGGATCGGCCCGTCGGTGACCTATACCTTCCGCCGTTCTGAAAAAGATGGAGGATCAATTTTCCAGATTTCCGGTGGTCACAAGAACACCCTGGTCGGGCTGGGCGACGTCCCCGGAACCGTTTCTCTGGGAGGCTTTGCCGAATATTCCCTGAAACCGTACCGGGTCCGGCTGGAGCTCCATCAGGGGGTCACCGGGCACCGGGGGCTGTTTGGCGAGGTGAGGGGCAGTTACCATGGCGTGGTGAAGTTTGCCGGCCCTCCGCTGATCTATTCTTTCGGCCCGCACGTCCGCTTCGGCGATCAAACCTATACCAATGCCTATTGGGGGATCACTCAGGAACAGTCGGCACGTAGTGGTCTTGAGCAGTACCATGCTGATGCCGGCATTACCGCCTATGGTATCAACGGATTCACCATGGTGCCGCTGACAAAGGCTGTTTCAGTTTCCATCATTGCGGGGCTTGAGCGTCTGGCACCGCCGGTTGCCAATTCTTCGCTGGTCCGGGATCGCGGTTCAGCAAACCAGGCCATGGGGGGAGTCATTGTCAGCTACGGTTTTTAAGCTCCCGAATATCTGCCATTAACCGGACAACGGCGAGTTCCTTCGCCTTTGCTTCCACATCAACGGTCATTTCCCGCTCCAGCCAGCATTCAGGAATGTCACCCGGATCTATGTAATCGGCGTGCGGCTTTGGCTTGCCGCCCCCCCAGCCACCTCGTGGCGATGAAATGTGGCAGTACTGCCGTTTTCCGGCAGCCTGCCAGGTGACTCCCGCCCGTTCCGTCGCTTCTTCCACGGTCAGATTGTCCCGATTGCAGCGGTGATGGTGTACGTCGTACACCAGCGGGATGGAGAGCTGCTCACAAAGCGGCAGCAGATCTTCCGGCGTATAGCTGTTGTCATCATTTTCAAGCGTCAGGCGGCTGCGTACGGTGTCATCCAAGCTGCCAAACACCTCCGCAAAGCGCTTCAGCGCCCCCTGCTTGTCGCCATACACCCCTCCACCATGAATGTTGATTACATCGGCACCAACTGCCACTGCCAACTTCGCCTGATATTTCAGCTCCTTAACGGAGTTGGCGACCACCTCAGGGTGTGGTGATGACAGCACGACAAACTGGTCCGGGTGAAAACTCAGCCGTATTTCCGCCCGTGCTGCAAAAATCCGGCACTCTTCCAGAGTGCGGCTGATAGATGCTCCCTCCGGTAAATCGTTCAGTGTGTAGCCGGCCTCCGGGTGCGTCATGCGCGGGAAGAGCGGCGACATGATCCGGAACGCGCCGATGCCCAAGCGATCAACCGCTTCCAGCGCCAGCAGCAGGCTCCCTGCGTTGTGCTGGCAGATTTCGGAAAGCTTGAGCAGTTGGTGGTCGCGAGGCAGCGGTGACAGGGTTTTTACGGTGGTGGTCCGGAAAAAAACCGCTTCATTTTTGAATAGGCAGCAGAGTCCGAAGTGGAACACGGATACCTCTCTTTCCAGGTGTTATCTGGTGTTCAGTGGTTACATTTATAGCAGTCTATGCTACTCTCTGTATCAATTATTTATATACGATTACCAGAACACGACGCTTTGGCCGCAGGAGGAACACCATGCCGGAAAATCTGTTGATTCCATCGGTTGATCTGAGGATAGGCTCTCTGGAGGAGTACAATCGCAGGCAAAAGGAAAAGGCGGCGTTTCAGCATAGAAAGCCGAAACCGCGTCCTTGTATTACCATTTCACGTGAATTTGGCTGTGAGGGGTATCTGGTGGCGGAGCGACTGCGTGAGCTCATGATGCAGAGAACCGGCGACGAATGGGTCCTGATCGATAAGGCCATTTTGGAAGAGGTGTCCCGGCGCCATAATATCTCTGAAGAGATTTTGCAGACTCTTGGAGAGAACAACCGGATCATGAACGATATTCTGGCAACCTTTTCACCCCGCTGGAAGAGCGACCAGGATTATTTCCGCCTGCTTTCCCGTCATGTCGTGGCACTGGCGGAACAGGGGAATGTCATCATCTCCGAATTGGGGGGGGCGATTATTACCCGGCATATCGAATGTTCATACCACTTCAGGATATACGGTTCCGAGGCTTTCAAGACATCTTCGCTTTCCCGCAGGCTGAACACATCGGCTGAGGCCGCTGTAAAATTGATGCACCGGCAGCAGAAAGTCCGCGACCATTTTAACAAAGCGTTTCTCGACCGGGATGATCTTGATCCCTCGCTGTACCATATGCTGCTGAATAATGATCGTAGTACGGCGGGAGCCATTGCCCATACGATTGCTGATTTTGTCTGCGCCCGGCAGGCGGAGCATCACCCGTGACGCAGCCTATCTTGGTCGGCATCAGCGCCTGTTTGCTGGGTGAGCAGGTTCGTTATGACGG
>Ga0007792_10000298_pt1 | contig 18158 bp, 14 predicted proteins | sample CryBogmetaGMA6M_FD_60371 | JGI IMG/M metagenome (GOLD analysis project Ga0007792, IMG submission 60371) | Freshwater microbial communities from Crystal Bog, Wisconsin, USA - MA6M | ecosystem: Environmental > Aquatic > Freshwater > Lake | place: Crystal Bog, Wisconsin, USA | collected 2009-07-06
GTGGAGATGGTGGCGCTGGACAGCTGGCGCAGCAGGCTCCAGCAGAAGGCCTCGGTCTCCGGATTGCCCGTGGCCAGCTCATGCTCGATGGCCTCGGTGACACGCGACCTCATTTCGGCGGCGGCATTCTTGGTGAAGGTCAGCATGAGGATCCGTTCGGGGGCCAGACGGGTGTGGCCGTCGAAAATGGTTCCCGCCCTGACCCCGGGGAGCATCACATCATCTGCGGGGTAGGGGCGCCCGAAAAGAAGCGACTGGTATAGGGCGACGACCTGATGGGTCTTCCCGGTTCCGGCCGAGGCGATGAAGCGGATGTTGCGGCAGGTGCTCATGAGTCCCCCGTGCCTTCCGGGCTGTCCGCCGAAAGCAGGCTGGCGGCATGGCGGCAGCAGGCGTTCAGCGTGCAGTACTCGCAGGCCTTTGGGGCCACGGCGAAGTCGCCGCGCTCATAGCGGTTCAAGGCGTTAAAGGCGCTGGTGGTGAAGGCGGCGACAAGGTCGGCTTCCTCGCCCGGGCTCCCGTCGAGGCCGATCCAGTTGTTCTGGCACTGCTTGACCATCTTGTCCGGCGCGAGGGTGTAGGAGAGATAGTGCATGACGATCTGGATTTCAGATTTCAAATTTGAAATATCAGATGGCCGCAAGGCCCTCTCCACCGCCAGGGCATAGGCGGGGAGCTGGCAGTCGGCGGCCGTGCTGATCCCTTCCGCGAGATCCGCCGTTTTCAGGGTGGCTTTCCCCGAGCCCTTGTAGTCCACGACAACCGCGGCGCGGAGTGTGCCGTCGGGACCGAACATAAAATCCACCCGGTCGATTTTCCCGTGCAGGCGAAGCCGGTGATGCGGATCGGCGGGGTCGGTGAGTTCCAGGGAGGCGGCGCCGCCCTTCATTTTTTCGTTGAAGGTGTATTCCAGCAGGGCGGGATAGCGGCGGCCCCCTTCGCATCCGGGGATTTCAGGGATGGCTTCCGGGTCAAGCGCGGTCCGGACGAGGTTGCGGACGGCCCGGCTGATCCGGCGGCGTTGGACGTTCAGTTGCTCCGGTGCGCCCAGCATCCAGATGGCATTGCCGCTGGTGGCCCAGTCGAGCATGGTCCCGGTCAGATCATCAAAGAAGGCGATCACGGCCTTGGCGTCAGGAGGGAAATCAACCAGCGGCAGGGCGTCCTCCGAGGGGGTGCCGTCAGTTTTCTGCAGATGCCAGCGGCCCTGTTGGTCGCGCACGGCCCAGGCGGGGGTGACGAGGCGGTGATGAGCCTTGGCGAGTTTGGCGAGCCCCGGAATGGCGGGGTTCGGGCGGTTGCCCTGAAGCATCCGGAACCCCTCGAACATCACGGCGTGGATCGCGGTCCCGAAATCCATGGTGCTGGGCTCCAGGTCGTTGGGCTCAATGGCCTCCACCTTGAGGACGTACTGAAGGTAGTATTGGTAGGGGCAGGCGACGAGTCGCTCGAGCTGGGTGGGACTGAAATCAATTATGCCGCCGGCGGGAGCTGGCCTGATTTTAGTCCACAGGGCGGTGTCGAGAACCCCCGCAAACTCGTGTCCCGGTTCCCGTGAGAGGTCGGTGGGCGTTTCCTGATCATCCTGCTGCTGCCGCGTAAAGAACGCCTGCCGCTGCCGCTCCACCTGGATCCCATGCGCAATATGTGCCGCCAGATTGGAGGAAATTGAACATTCAACATTCAACATTGAACTTCCAACATCCAACGGGAAACAATCCGCTTTCGTCGTATTTCCTTCTTCGATGTTGAATGTTGAATGTTGAATGTTCGATGTTTTGGGACTGCCTTTTCCTGCCAACCGCTGCCGCCGTTCATCATCCGCCCGGCACAGGGCGAGCGGCACGGTGCCCAGATAGGATTCCCCGGGGAAGGGGCGCCGCTTGAAAGCGGCAATGTTTGATGTTTGATTTTCTTTTTGTTCCAGATGCCGGCGCCAATGGGCTTGCAGGTGGGCGGATCCCTTCGAATAGCGCCAGGCGTCATAGGGATCCGGTGGCTGCGGGGGAAGGGTGGGCCATGCCGGCCAGCCGACGAGCCGCCAGAGGGTGCTGAAGAAAACCGAGGGGGTGAGTTCCTGTCCCGTCTCATCATGGCCGGCATAGGAAAAGACCATCTGCTCCCGCGAGGCGGCCAGCGTGGTCAGGAAAAGCAGGTTCTCCTGGCTGTTCCGCGCCCTGGAAGCCGCCAGGGCGGCAACAGGGAGGGGGCCCTTCTTCATGAGCCTTTCCCGGAAGCCGAGTAATTCGGCATCGGGGAAGAGCGGGCTCGGTGTTGGCGATTTCGGGAAGGCCCCGGCGTTGAGCCCGGCGAGCAGTACCACCTTGAAGCTCAATCCGGCGATATCGTAGGGATTCAAAATCCAGACCCCGGTTTCGTCCGGCGGCGCGGGCGATACGGTGAGGTTATCCAGGGCACGGTTCAGCAGGTCGACAATCTCATCCCAGGAAATGGACTGGCCGCTATCCTTGTTGACGAGGCTGTGGCGACGGAGTGTGGTGAGCGTCTCGGTGGCAATTTCCCACGCCTTGGCGTTCAGCGTCTGGCTTCGGACGGCAAGTTCGTCGCCGGGCTCAATGTCTTGCACAACCCCTATTTTGAGGGTTGTGCAACGTGTCATCAGGTCCGTGATGCCCGCATCGAAAGACTCCACGGCGGGGGTGCCCAGAGCGAGGCGCAGCGCCTGAATGGCGGATGCCGCGAAGGCGGTGGCTTCGGCCTGCGTCCCGAACCGCTTCTGCTTCAGGGCATAGGTGGCGAGCCGGCGGGAAATCCGGTCGGGGTCATCCATCACCGGTTCGACACCGGACCGGAGCAGGTCATCGGCGAGCTGGGCAGGGTCGGCGATGGTTTGAGCCCAATTGATCCACGGGCTTTGGAGCAGGGCGCAGAAGATGTCGCGTTCGCGGGTGGCGGAGAAGCGGGCCAGGTCGATCAGCGTTTTAATGATGGGAACGGCGAGCACCGGGACTCCGCGCCGGAAATAGTAGGGGATGTTGAAACGGGCGAAGACATCCATGATGGCATCCGAGGCGGCGCCAAGGTTGCGGGTGACAAGGCAGATATCCTCGGGCCGGACGGGATCGGGCCGGTCGTGAATCTCCCAGGCAATCCGCCGGGCGAGGTCCTCGATCTCGCCGTAGGTGCCGACGGAGCAGGAGAAGCCGACCCGGGAGCGGGCCTGTTCGGCGAGGGCGGGATCCTGCATGGCGTAGCCTTCACGGAGGCTGGTGAGGTGTTCAATGGCCGAGCGGGTGGACTCCGCCTGGAACTCGCAGTCACCGGCCATGGCCTGGGCATCGCCGAACAGCAGGCGGCCGGTATCGGTCAGCAGGGTGCCTCCCCACCAATCCTGCTCGTAATCGGTGAGGATGTGTCGAACAGACACATTGTCCCGGCCGAGCTGGTTGGCGAGGGCCTGGATGACGGACTCCTGGAACGGGGCCACCCAGCGGATGGCGACGAAGGCGATGGCCCGGGCCTGGCGAAGAAGCGGGGGCCATCGGGACCGGTCGCCTCTCAGGAGGGTGAGGATGGCGGCATTGAGGGTGGCCTCGTCGGCAACCCCGAGGGAGCGGCAGACGCCGGTGTAGGCGGCGTGGAGGGCGGCCAGCTCCGGGTTCTTGGGGACAGCCCTGTCTGCCGCCAGCAGTTTCAGGAATTCATCGGCGCGGTCCGCGAGGGGGGCAACGGACTCGATCAATTGGGAGAGCGTTTCCTCCAGGGCCGCCGGGGCGAGGGCGGCGAGGATTTTGCCCTTGCCGGCCCTGGTGGAACGGAAGAGCGACACGGCCTCGACGATCGCCAGCTCGCGGTCCAGGTCTGAGATCGGCCGCAGCCCCTGGCTTTTCAGGGCGAGCCCGGCACACTCCCGCAGCAGCGAGGAGAGGGTGACGTGCCCCCGCCCGTCAAAGAAGGCCTCCCGCTCCAGGGCACGCCGCTGGGCCTGCCGCAAGGCGACGGCGGTGGGGTAGACGATAAGGGCGCCTTTGATTGTCTCCGGTTTGCTGTTCATGGCGGTTGCGGGGGAGTGTAGTGGGTTGGAAAAGGGACTTCAAGGGCGGTAGTGATTATTTGAGGCCCGCGGGCAAACAGTGAGTGCAACCCCGGTGGGAGCAAGAGGGGATTGGGATGGGCCCCCGTTCGTGACAAGGAGCAGGGTTTCCGCTATGGTAACCCGATGACCACAGATATCCAGAAGCCGTGCTCAAGAGTTACCATAGTGGTGCCCGCCTATAACGAAGTCGGCAATCTGAAGCCCTTGGCAGAGCAATTGAGCGCCTCGATTCCGCACGGATGGTCCTGGGAACTGCTGGTGGTGGATGATGGCAGTACCGACGGGACCTATTCCGAGGTCGAGCGTTTGGCGAGTGAGGGGCTTCCTGTCTACGGGCTTTCGCTTTCCCGCAATTTCGGTCACCAGAAGGCATTGCGTGCGGGGCTCGACCATGCGGAAGGCGATGTGGTGATTGTCATGGACGCCGACCTGCAGCATCCCCCTGGCCTGGTGCCGCAGCTCCTGGAGCGTTGGTCGCAAGGCTACCAGATCGTGCATACCGTCCGGGACGATCAGGCGGAACCGGGGCTGTTCAAGCGTTGGACATCGGCCGCCTACTATGCTCTTTTCAGGCTTCTGACCGGGTTGCGTCTGCCGGCGGGTTCCGCGGATTTCCGCCTCATGGACCGCCGGGTGGTGCTGGCGCTGCGGTCCATGCCGGAGTCTGACCTGTTCCTGCGGGGTATGGTGTATTGGATCGGATTCAAGTCCTGCAACGTAACGTACCGGCCCGCAGTGCGCCACAGCGGGAGCAGCAAATTCGGGTTTTCCCGCATGTTCGGCATGGGTCTGCAGGGAATCATGTCGTTCACGGTGCGCCCGCTCAGGCTGGCCATGGTGCTGGGATTCCTGTTTGCCTCCTCGGCCGGGCTCTACGGCCTGTATGCGCTAGCCATATTCTTCTTCACCGACCGGGCCATCCAGGGATGGACTTCATTGTTGCTTAGTGTGTTGTTCTGTGGCGGCATCCAGATGGTGCTCATCGGCATCCTGGGCGAATATGTGGGGCGCCTTTTCCTGGAATCCAAGCGGCGGCCGGACTATTGGGTTGCGGCCTCGAACTATCGCACGTCCCCTGCAGGCAACAAGCGATAATAGAGGTACCACTTGTAGTCAAGGCCGTGGGTTCCCGCATCCTGCACGAGATACGGGTATCGCCGTCCCTGAAGTATGGCGCTTAGCCTCTTTGTGATATCGAGGAGCTGGGATGCCGGGGCGCGAAAGAAGGTTTCTTCCCGTCTCCACAGGCGGGGATCCATCTGTTTCCGGCTGGCGAGAAGGATGGTTTCGTCGGTCGCGAGGGGTGGAATGACGCGCAATGCGAGCGTCTTGCCGTGATAGCGGGGGAGGTAACGCTCAAAGTACACTCTCACGGAAGAAGCCAGTTCCATATCGGGATCCTGCGGATCGAAGCAGATGGCCAACGGCTGCCCCTTTTCCAGGCGCTGTTGCATCCCCGTCAAGAGGCGCTGTTCCACATTCCGTGCGTGGTGCTGTGCCGCGAATTGCATCAGGTAACTATAATAATTGGCCGCGATAAACCAGGACAGGATGACGAGTATCAGGCCGCGGACAATACCCCTCATGAGTTGGCGCCTTCCCAGCAGGCGATCCAACTCGATGGAGGACAAGGCGAGGTGCCACCCCAGAAGGGGAACGAGCGGGTAGAAGTAGCGCAGGATCGGCAACCACGATATCAGCAGGACGGTGATCATGCTGAACGTCATCCCCAGGGAAAAGACAAGGCACCCCGCATCGGGGGACAGGCCGGACCGGCGTAGCAGGAGGACTAGCCGGATCCCCATGACGAGCAGGGATGCGGCAATGATCACGCCGAATGCAGGGACGGTGCTGAACTGGAAGGCATCATGGGCTAGCCAGCGCAGGTTGTCGAGAACCAGGGGGAGGTTGAAGGCCCGCGTGCCATACCCGGTAGCCGTGGACGCCGCATGCACGCGCCAGACCGTGTAGGCCAGCCATGCCATGGCCGGAACCGCTGCGATTAGGATCCGGAGGCTCCGGCGCACGAGAGCCAGGCCGATCAGGAAAGCGCAGAAGAAGGCCATTGGGGCCACGTTCGTTTCCTTGCTTAGCGAAAGCCCTGCATATCCGGCGATCATCCAGCCGGCGCGTGCAATCCGATCCGTCCTGCCAATGTCGGGTGGATCGGTCAGCATGCGTGTGGCGCCCATGACCAGCATGCCCAGCGTGACAAAGGTCAGAAGTTCCTGGGGTGCCAGACGGGCCATGGGCTGGTTGGGAAAAAAGCAGACAAAAACGTTGAAGATCAGCAGTGGCATCAGTGTGGCGACATCCGCCGGCGCTGGCGCCACACCGCGGCTTCGGATGCGGATCAGGCGCCATAACGCGGCGTTCCAGCAGAGCAGGCCCACCAGCCAGTTTCCCCAACGGGCGAGGTGATGAATGGCTGGGTGGGGGCCGATGATGAGCCAGCCGAGGGAGCAGTCAACGTCGAAGAGCGGGCGATAACGTCCATCCGGCGGGATGCCGGCGAAGGTGGTCCTGAGCCAATAACCGAAATACCGCGAACTTTTCAGCAGGTCTATCCGCGTAAAGTCGCCGTAATCATCTACCAGCGCGAAGGGGGTTCCCAGGGAATAGGCAAGAGCCGGGGCCAGTAGCGCCAGGAAGAGGATCACGGTTGCAGCATGGTGTATTCGGTACGAGGGCATTGCGGCTTTGAAGCCTGCCACAGTAGGCTGGATGAGTCAATATCGCGGGATCGCGTGACGGCGGACGACAAGGACTCCTCGGACGACAAGAACCACAAACCCGGTGGACAGAACGCCCTCATTCTATATAATCACTCCCATCGAAAGGACTGACTGGCTATGTTGACTCTTCTTATATCTTTGGTGTGCATGAGTGGATTGTGGGCCGGGTTGCACTATGGCTTCCATTTGGGGAACGGCTGGAGTGTGACCCTGGCGGTACTGACAGGACTGGGAGTCCAGGTGGCGGTCACCTTCTGGATCCGGCGGAAGATCACCGCCCTCATGACGGGGATCCAGGCCCGCATCACGGAGCGGACCAATGTGCTCAGGCGGAAGTATGAACAACTTGGCAGCCGCGGCGGGAACATGAAGTGGATCATGGACCAGGCGCGCAAGGACCAGGATGCCATGATGACCGAGGCCCTGGAAACGACCAAGAAGATGGAGCCCTACTGCAGGTGGAGCTTCATGCTCGACCGCCAGATCAATGCCATCCGCGTCCAATTCCTCTACCAGCTGAAGAAGTTCGAGGAGGTGGACGCCATCCTGCCGAAAACGATGCTCGGCGATCCCGTCCTGGTCTGCATGAAGATGTGCCGCCAGTACAAACTGGGGCAGGAGGCGGACCTCAAGAAGACGTACGAGAAGTACCGGAAGAAATTCAAGCACGACTCCACCCTGATCTACGCCACCTACTCCTGGATGCTGCTGCGCAAGAAACAGACCGAGACGGCCATCAAGGTGCTGGTGGACGGCAAGACCGCCACCGACGACGAGGTGCTGGAGGCCAACTGGGAGGCTGTGGCCAACGGGCGGCTGGGGCAATTTTCCAATGCCGGTCTTGGTGAGACCTGGTATGCCCTGCTGCTGGAGGAGCCCAAGCAGCCGAAGCCTACCGTGATCCGGCAGACACGTTCCGGCGGGCCCCAGTGGCGTCGCGGGTAACTGACAGGTTGTTTTTATTATCGCTCTCATCGTTGGCTTGATATTCTCCAGATGGACCGCGACCTCCGGGCGCGGTCAGACCAGAGTGGATCAAACAGGGAGGTGAAGCATGAAGACGACGGTTCTGTTGGCAATGTCGGGCATTATGGTCATGGCGGCATGTGGTACGGCAGGGGCGGCGGACCCGGCGGCGCCGGTGCCCCCGAAGGCAGCCTTCCAGCTGCCGGCTCTTCCCTATGCGGAAAACGCCCTCGAGCCGGCGATCTCGGCGCGGACGATGGGGTTCCATTACGGCAAGCATCACAAGGGCTATGTCGACAACCTGAACAAATTGATCGCCGTCTCCGAGCTTGAGTCCATGCCCCTTGAGGAGATCATCAGGGTGACGTCGAAAGCCAAGGACAAGGACGGCATGGCGATTTTCAACAATGCCGCCCAGGTCTGGAACCACACCTTCTTCTGGTCCAGCATGAAGCCGAACGGCGGCGGGAAGCCCGGCGGTGCGCTGCTCGAAAAGATTGAAAAATCCTTCGGCAGCTACGACGCGTTCCGGCAGGCGTTCCTGGACGCGGCGATGGGGCAGTTCGGGAGCGGCTGGGTCTGGCTGGTGGCGGACAAGGACGTGCTCAAGGTGGTCAAGACCTCCAATGCCGACACCCCGGTGGTACACGACCAGAAGGCGCTGATCACCTGCGATGTGTGGGAGCACGCCTATTATCTGGACTACCAGAACCGGCGGAAGGATTTTGTGACGGCCTTCCTGGATTCCCTGGTGAACTGGGAATTTGCGTCGGCCCAGCTTGCGAAATGACCCGAACGGGGTGAGTCATGCTTCACGTTGCGATCTTCCTGCTCCTGCTTGGGGCAGCCAACGGCACGCCGGTTCTGCTGCGACTGGCGATGGGGAAGCGTTTGGCCCGGCCCCTGGATGGGGGACTGACTCTCAGTGATGGGCATCCGCTCTTCGGAACCTCCAAGACCATTCGGGGCATCGCTTCCTCCCTGGCCGCCACGACCGGTGTGGCGTGGGCGCTCGGCTATCCTCCTGTGATGGGGGCGGGGATTGCGGCGGCGGCCATGCTGGGGGATCTGTTCTCGAGCTTCATCAAGCGGCGGCTGGGGATGAAATCAAGCCATGATGCCTACGGGTTGGACCAGATTCCCGAATCCCTTCTGCCGGCCCTTGTCTACCGGGTGCAGATGGGATTGTCGTGGGACGGGGTTGCATGGCTGATCCTGGCTTTCACGATTCTCGATGTCATCCTCACGAGGTGGTTGCGCCAAATGCGCTGGAGTTGAGCTGAAGGAGTTATCATCATGACCAAGACGGCCGAACTTTCCGGAAACCAGACGCTGGCCACGATCAAGCAAAGACGAAGTGTCAGGTTGTTCACCGACCAACCGGTGCCCGAGATGGACCTGCTGACCCTGCTGTCCGCGGCAAACCGGGCGCCCTCCGCCCACAACCAGCAATCCTGGCGATTCATCGTGCTCCGCGGGGCGAAGAAGCAGGCGCTCGCAGAACTCGTGAACAGCAGGGCGGCGGAGTTTCCGCGCCCTTCCTGCGCCCTGCTGCGGATGGCGTCGAGGACGATCGTCAGCGCTCCGGTTGTGGTGGCGGTGTCCAACACGGGCGAGCTGATCAAGCACGGCGGCGACTTGTTCCAGGTGAACCGGGAGGCGGCGCTGGATTTTTTCAGGACCATGGAGATTCAAAGTTCCGCCGCGGCGGTTGAAAACCTCCTGCTGGCTGCGACCTCCATGGGGATCGGGACGGTCTGGCTCGGGATTCTCTACCTGATCAAGCATGAGGTCCTGACCTTTCTCGAGGAGCCGGACGGGGAGTTCATGGCCGTGATCCCCGTGGGCTATCCGGCGCGTGTGTCCGATGGCCCCAAGAAGCGGCCGCTGGCCGTCTCCATCCGATATTTTGACTGACTTGCCGCAGGGGGGATTCACCACCCGCCGAGTACGGCTAGAGACACAGAGGCACAGAGAAGACAGGAGAAGAGAGAACCAATGTTGCGGGAATTCCGCCTGCCGGAGTACCGTCAGCCATAATTCCCGCAACCCCTCTTGGAGGAATTCATGGAGAAAGAGGAGATGGAACAGCACACAAAACCTCTCCTCCCCCTCTTTGCCTTCCTCCAAGAAACCGTGGCGTTTATTTTGGTCCCGCGTACTCGCGGGAACGAAATAAACGCCACATTTGCATTTCTTTTTCGTCTCTTCTCTGTGTCTCCGTGCCTCTAGCCGTACTCGGCGGGTGGTGAAAATTTTTGAGTGCGGGTCGAGTGGGAGCAATCAGCTTGAATTGGGGCGCGACGGGCGCATAATGGGCGGCAACTGAACGAACAAGGAGCTTAACTCATGGGATCACCGATGTTGGATGCGTTGCTGGCAGATATCAAGACCGCGATGAAGGCTCAGGATCCGGAAAAGCTGACGGCGCTCCGGATGTTGAATGCCCAGATCAAGGATGCGACCGTCAATGCCGGCAAGGACCCGACGGACGAGGCGGTTGCGACCATCGTGGCCAAGGCCATCAAGCAGCGGCAGGATTCCGTGGAGCAGTTCCGGGCGGCGGGGCGGACCGACCTGGCGGACAAGGAGCAGCGGGAAATCGAACTGTTCCGGGCGTACCAGCCCCGGCAGCTCGGGGCGGCGGAAATTGAAGCGCTGGTCAAAAAGGCTATCGCCGACACTGGCGCCGCCGGGAAAAAGGACCTGGGCAAAGTGATGCAGGCCCTGATGCCCCAGGTGAAGGGCCGTTCCGATGGTAAACTGGTGAACCAGATTGTATTGGCGCAGCTCGGTGGATGACAGCCGTAGCGCCTCCGGAAGGGGACTGTGAAAACTCTCTTACTTTTCGTATCCGGCTTGCTGATCCTGATGCCGTCGGCGGTGCAATCCGCTGATGAGGCGATCCCCGCGGTCAATAAGGGGGACACGGTGGAGAGCGTTGTCCAAACGCTGGGCAAGCCGCAGGGGGTCGTCTCGGGGGGGCGGCGGACCACTTATTACTATGAGCAGGGCACCGTGGACTTTGTCACCGGCCGGGTTGAGCGGGCTTTTCTGATTTCCAAGGACGAGGCCCGGGCGCGGACCGCCAAAAGGGAGCTGGAATTGCGGAATCACCGACAGCAGGTGGAAGCCGAGAGGAAACGGGTAACCGAGGCTGGCGGAGCAGAGCTGGCCCGGACTTTGAATGACAAGGCCTTTGCAGCGCGTCCTTCAGCCGAGCGCCTGGCGTACTGGACAGAGTTCGCAAAACGGTTCCCCTACACGGATATCACGGCCCAGCTGGCCCGGACGGCGGAGGCGGGCCAGGCAGAACAAAAGGACCGGGATCGTGAGGCCGAGCTTGTCGCCATGAACAAACGGGTGGGGGAGATTCAGGAACGGTTCACCCAACTGGATGCCGATTATGCCGCTTCCCTGGCCAACTGGAAACGAACCGAGATTGATACTGAACGGGCCAAGCTGAAAGATGAACTCGCCACCATCGCCACCCGCGTCCGCACCCTGACCAGCGCCCAGTAACCACTCCTTGCACTGACTCGCAACGGAAAATCAAGATTCATCACCCGCTTCGCTAGAGGCACCGAGACACCGAGAAGACAATGTTGCGAGAATTTCGTCCACGGAAATACCGTGGCCAAAATTCTCGCAACCCCTCTTGGAGTAATTCAAAGAGCCCTTCGACTGAGCTCCTTCGACAAAGCTCAGGACGGGTCAGGGCAGGCAAGAGGCGATTCCACAACCCGCACTTCTCCTCCCCCTGGCTGTTTCCTCCTTCAAGAAGGGTTTCACGAATTTTCCTGAAACGGTACTCCGCTTCAGGAAAATTCGTGAAACATTATCTTCTCTTTTCTTGTCCTCTCGGTGTCTCGGTGCCTCGGTGGTGAAGTCTTCTCTTCAACTCGTGCGGCGGCCTTTGGTGAACTGGCGGGCGAACCGGAAGAAGGGGCTGGGCTGCATCGTGATCGCGTGCTCGGGACACATCTCGTGGCAGCAGCAGCAGGCGATGCATTTGTCCGCATCCAGCACCGGCCGGCTGCGCGGCACCATCTTCAACGCCCCGGCGGGACACGCCTTGACGCACTTGCCGCAGAACACGCAGGCTGCCGAGATCACCGGGCGGTGCCAGATCAGGGGCTGGACAAGACGGACCAGCCAGTGCGGCACATAATTGATGGGGACGGTGCTGGGCAGCCGGTATGCCCGCGGCGCAAGGGCCCCGATGCTCTCCCCCTCCACCGCGATGTCCGACCAGTCCACCACCCCCAGCCCGGCCTGGCGCACGGCCTCAAGGTGGACGATATTGCGGGGCTCCAGCCCGAGGGTGCGGCAGAGCACCACATCCAGCGCGAGGGGATCGGCCGAGGCCGCCAGGAACCCGAGTTCAATCGGGGCGCCGGCGGAGGGGCCGTTGCCCTCCATCCCCACCACCCCGTCGGCGATGGCGAGCACCGGGCGCACCCGCCGGAAGATGGCGACCAGGAGGCGGGCAAAGTCCTGCGGATAGGGATACTGCTTGTGAAAGGAGGTCTTCTGGAGCCCCGGCACGGTACCGTAGAGGTTCTTGACCGCGCCGGTGAGGCCGGTGAGGACATGGGTCTTGACCTTGGGCACCGTGATGATGGCATCGGCCTCCAGCACGGGGATGGCGATGGTGAACTGGATGCCGTTCTCCTCGAAGTTCCGGGATCCGGCCTTCTCGAGGTTGACGAGGGGGACGTCCTCCTCGCGGCAGACGGCCTCCATGCCGGTCCGCTCCCAGACCCGGCGCAGGTCGGCAATGATCGCGGGGCTGTCGGCAACCCAGGGGCTGGCCCCGGTGGCCTTGACGAGGCGGATGACGGCGCGGACAACCTCGGGATGAGTGGTGACGGCCTCGTCGGGGGTGTGGTCGGAGAGCAGGTTGGGTTTGATGAGAACGGACTGGCCGGGCTTGACATACCGGTCCATCCCCCCCAGCCCCGCCATGAGCCGGCCCATGGCGTCCTGAACGCCCGAATAGTTTTCGCAATGAACCAGGTTTACCGACGTCTGCATTTGCCCCGAGCCTACCCTGTCCCCCCCACGGCCTCAAGCGGAAAGGGGAAAGAGAAGAGGGGATTTTTCACGCGAAGGCGCGAAGACGCGAAGAAGAGAAGAGAATGTTGCGGGAATTTTCTGCGTCGGGAATACCGCCGCATAAAATTCCCGCAACGGTTCTTCAGAAGAATCAGGGGAAATCAACTCCGGGTGTGCGAAGCGCCTCAAAACCTTTTCCCGAATTCACCGGAGTGGTGTTGCGGGATTATTGATTTCGGTACTCCGAAACAAAAATGCCGCAACATTCTCTTCAGCACCTCCTAAGCCCCACCAGGCCGAAGCACCCTTCGCGGCTTCGCGCCTTCGCGTGAAAAATCCCTTCTTCTCCGAAAAGAAAAAGGGCGTCCGGGGGGTTAAGCCTGGACGCCCTTGTGAACGGGAAGAAGGATTATTTCTTCACGAGCTGGCGGACGGCGTCGAGCTGGCCGGCGCTGCCGAGTTTCACGTTCTTCGCGGCGATGAACTTGGCGTATTCCTTCATGAACACCTTGCCCGGGGGACGCAGGTCGAAGTTCTTCGGGTCATCCCGGAACGCCTCGCGGTGCACGCGGCACCAGACCAGGCGGCCGTCGGTATCAATGTTGATCTTCGTCACGCCCAGCTGCGCGGCGCGCTTGAACTCGTCGGCATTGACACCCTTGGCGCCACCCAGCTGACCGCCGGCGGCGTTGATGCGGGCGACTTCGTCCTGCGGCACGCTGCTGGAGCCGTGCATGACCAGGGGGAAGCCGGGCAGGCGCTTCTGGATCTCGGAGAGCACGTCGAAGTGCAGGCCCTGCGAGCCGGTGAACTTGAAGGCGCCGTGGCTGGTGCCGATGGCGCAGGCCAGGCTGTCGCAGCCGCTCTTCTTGACGAACTCCTCGGCCTGAACGGGGTTGGTGAGCTTGGCATCGGCCTCGGAGACGGAGACATGCTCCTCCACGCCGCCGAGCTTGCCGAGTTCAGCCTCGACCGAGATCCCGCGGGCATGCGCCGCATCGACCACGCGCTTGGTGATCTCGATGTTCTTCTCGAACGGCTCGCCGCTGGCGTCGATCATGACGGAGCTGTAGAAGCCGCTCTTGATGCAGTCCATGCAGGTTTCCTCGTCACCATGGTCCAGGTGCACGGCGAAGACGGCGTCGGGGAAGATCTCGTCGGCCGCGCGGATCATGGCCTCGAGCATCGCCTTGTTGGTGTACTGGCGGGCTCCCTTGGACAGCTGGATGATGAAAGGCGCCTTGCTGTCAATGTTGCCCTGGAACAGCCCCATGGTCTGCTCGAGGTTGTTGATGTTATACGCCCCGATGGCATACTTGCCGTAGGCGTGCTTGAACAGTTGTTGCGTTGATACGATCATGGTTGTCTCCTTGTGTAATGAAAGGTGAAATACTCTATCCACCCCGCCGTTCCAGTCAATGATATAGTTCTTAAAAAAATAGACTACACAAGACCCTCGTTTTATGTGATTTTTACGGGGCGTTCGGGCCCGGGTGAACGAACAGGAGACATGAAGACATGAAAAAACTGATCCTTGTGCTGGCGGCGGTCATTCTGGTGGTGGTGGCGATCGTGGTGAAGAAACAGAAAACGGCGGGACCCGCCGCCGAACCCATCGCCTGGTACGGAATGATGGCGCACCCCTACGTCACCGAGGTGCGGGGCGGCGTCGAGGCCTTCGAGCAGACCAGCGGCACCGCGGTGCGCAAAGTCGTGGGCCAGGAATGGTCCCAGGACAACGAGAACGTCAACATCGAATCGCTTTCAACCAAGGGCCACAAGGCGTTCAGCATCTATCCCGGCGACCCCGCGGGCGCGAACGGCCTCTTCACCCAGCTCAAGAACCGGGGCCAGATCGTCGTCGCCTACGGCGCTGAACCCGCCCTCCCCACCCCGGCGGCCTTCACGGTCGCCACCGACATCAAGGACTCGGCCCGCGTGGCGGCCGAAAAACTCATCGAGCTCATGGGCGGCAAGGGCAAAATCCTGAACGTCCTCGAGGCCGTCACCGACATCAACACCAAGAAACGCGACGAGAGCATCATCGAGGTCGTGAAGCAGCATCCCGGCGTTGAGATCGTGCAGACGATTTCCGACATGATCCAGGTGAGCGAGGCGATGACCAAGATCCAGAGCGCGCTGGCCGCGCGGGCCGGCGATATCGACGGAATCATCACCACCGGGTACAACCCGACCATCGCCGCCGCGGCGATCCTCACCGAGTGGCACAAGGATCCCGCCCACAAGCGCATCAAGTACATCGGCATCGACACCGGCCCCACGGTGCTGCAGTCGATCCGCAACGGCAGCATCGACGCCACCATCGCCCAGAACCCCTTCGGCCACGGCAACATCTCGACGTCCATCCTGAAGATGATGCTCGACGGCTGGAAACCCCGCAAGGACTACCAGTTCATCAACGCCGGGATCGTGGTGGTGACCAAGGACAACGTGGACACCTTCCCCGCCGAAGTGCGGAAGATCACCGAGGGCATCATTGCCGATCTCCCGACCAAGTACCTGGATCCGCCAGCTATTAATCCGGCCACTAAACAGTAGCGGAAATCAAGATTCACCACCCGCCTGGAGTACCAGGCTTGAGGCACCGAGGCACGGAGAAGAAACAGGAAGAGAAGAAAATGTTGCGGGAATTGAAGGCGGTGTACGCGCCGCCTTCAATTCCCGCAACATTTTCGCGGCGGCAGGGTCTTCTCTGTGTCTCGGTGCCTCAAGCGAAGCGGGTGGTGAAGGTCTTTCTGCCGCGCGGGAGTCGTTACTATTTAGTGGCCGGAGTAATAAGTGAGGTCGGACAGCTGCCATGGAGAATCCGTGCTCGAACTAAAATCGATCAGTAAAAACTTTCCGGGCGTCAAGGCGCTCGATAGCGTCTCACTCCAGTTCGAGCCGGGCAAGATCCACGCCCTGGTCGGCGAGAACGGCGCCGGCAAAAGCACGCTGATCAAGATCATCACCGGCATCTACCAGCCCGACGGCGGCGAAATCCACTTCAACGGCGAACGCCTCTGCTTCCAAAGCTACCGCGACAGCCTCGCCCGCGGGATCGACATCGTCTACCAGGAAATCCAGGTGATTCCCGACAGCACCATCGCCGAGAACATCATGCTCGACAAGATGGTCACCTATGGCGGAACCGGCATCGTCAACTGGAACAAGATCAACGAGATTGCCGCAACCTACACCGCCATGGTCGGACTGAACCTGCCGGTCTCCACCCCGGTTCGCGGCCTCAGCGCGGCGCAGAAGCAGCTCGTCCAGATCGCCAAGGCACTGGCCGCCCACGCCAGGGTGCTGCTGCTCGACGAGCCGACAAGCTCGCTGACCGAGCACGAGGCGAACAACCTCTTCGTCATGCTGCGGAAGCTCCGGGACGACGGCGTCACCATCCTCTTCGTGTCGCACAAGTTCGAGGAGGTTTTCGCGATCTGCGACACCATCAGTGTGATGCGCGACGGGCGGCATGTCGGAACCCGGCCCGCCGCCGAGCTGACCCGCTCCGAGCTGGTCCGGATGATGATCGGGCGCGACTGCAAGGACGAGCACCTCGGCAGGCTGGACGTGAACCGCGACCGGGAACTGCTGCGGGTTGAACACCTGACCCGGACCGGCAAGGCCCGCGACATCTGCTTCAGCCTGCATGAAGGCGAGATCCTCGGCCTGTACGGGCTGGTGGGCGCGGGTCGCACCGAACTGGCCCGGCTCCTCATCGGCGAGGACACGCCCGACAGCGGCGCCGTCTTTATCGACGGCCGGCAGGCGCATATCCGCAGCGTGGCTGACAGCCTTTACCACTACAAAATGGGGTATGTGACGGAAAACCGGAAGGAAGAGGGGCTGCTGCTGAAGGAGCCGATCCGGACCAACATCACGATCACCGTCTGGAACCGCCTGATCAACCGCCTCACTCGCGCCATCAGCCCGGCACGGGAATCCGGGATCACCGGAAGCATGATCGAGTCGCTCCAGATCAAGGCCACGAGCCACGAGCAGAAAACCGAGGACCTGAGCGGGGGCAACCAGCAGAAGGTGAGCATCGCCAAGTGGCTCGCCGCCGATTGCGACATCCTCATCATCGACGAGCCGACCGTCGGCGTGGATATCGGCGCCAAGGACCAGATCCACCGCCTCATCTGGAGCCTCGCGAAGACCTCCCGGAAGGGCATCCTCCTGATCTCCTCGGACATGCCCGAGATCATCAAGGTTTCCAGCCGTATCCTGGTTTTCAAGGACAAGGGGATTGTCGGGGAACTGACGGGGGTCGACGACCCCGCCAGGACCTACGAGGAGCTCAGCACGGCGATCGGCAGGCATTTGCAGTAACACTTCCGGAGGCATTCATGCAGGACAATCTTAATGACAGCGTTCCCGCGGCGGCCAAAAGCGTCAGCGTGGATTCCCGCGAGTGGATCAGCGGCCGCACCCTGGGGCTGATCATTTCCACGACCGTGCTCTTCGCCGGCCTGTCCCTGTTTTCCGAGAGCTTCTTCTCCCAGTACACCATGTTCGTCATCTCGCGGCAGATCGCCTTCTACGTCCTCATCGCCCTGGCGCAGGCCGTCTGCCTGGTGGTCGGGGGAATGAACCTCTCCGTCGGCGCCATCGGCAGCATCTCCACGATCATCCTCGGCCTGTGCCTCGACCATTGGGGGCTGCCGGGCTGGCTCGCCGTACCGCTCACGCTGGCCGCCGGCGGGCTGGCGGGGCTGGTGAACGGCCTGATCATCACCCGGCTCAAGATCGACTCCTTCATCGTGACGCTGTCGATGATGTTCATTTTCATGGGACTGCGGTCGGGGATTTCGGGCGGCGAGCCGTACGCGGTCAAGGACTCGTTCACCTTCATCGGCCAGAAGACGGTCCTGGGGGTTCCCTATGTCTTCCTGATCATGCTCGTGGTGCTGGCCGCGACGGGCTACCTGTACCGCCACACGGTATTCGGCCGGCGCATGCTCGCCACGGGCGGCAACGAGAACGCGGCGCGCCTGTCGGGCATCAACACCGGCAACATGATCCTGTCGGCCAATGTCCTGTCGGGGCTGTTTGCCGCGCTGGCGGCGGTGCTGTGGGCCTCCAAACTCGGGTCGGCGGCGCCGGAGACGGGCGATGACTGGCTGATCATCTCCTTTGCCGTGGCGATCATCGGCGGGACGGGGTTGAACGGCGGCGTGATCTCGGCGTTCGGCATCTTCATGGGTGGCGCGATCTATCTCCTGATCCAGCACGGCCTGATCGAGGTCAAGGCCAACCCCTACTACGCGAAATCGTTCCTCGGCGCCCTGATCCTCCTGGCCATCGTCGTCGACCGCGTCCGCGAGATCTACGGC
>Ga0007792_10000299_pt1 | contig 18124 bp, 15 predicted proteins | sample CryBogmetaGMA6M_FD_60371 | JGI IMG/M metagenome (GOLD analysis project Ga0007792, IMG submission 60371) | Freshwater microbial communities from Crystal Bog, Wisconsin, USA - MA6M | ecosystem: Environmental > Aquatic > Freshwater > Lake | place: Crystal Bog, Wisconsin, USA | collected 2009-07-06
GCTTGAACCCACCAGAGCGCCGTCGAGCAAGAATTCAACCTTTACTACACCCTTGTCATCAATAGCGGTAGCACTAAAGGTAAGCGCTCCCTTCGTTCCGCTCTCACTAACAGTGACCGTGGGTGGTGCATCGGGGCCTGTCCAGGGGCTTCCAACATTGATGCCTGCGAAGGCGTTCCATACCGCGATTTCCTCCGGCCCTGAAACCGGGAACAGATCTCTTACCGCCTGGATACAAGCGATTCGTGCATTCGCGTAGTCGGTTGAGGAAGTCATATAGGTCGTCAAGGCACGGAACCATATCTTGGCGGCCTTATCGTTTCCGATCCCCGTCATGCCCTGCGGCAGGTAGGAAGTAGAAGTTTCTCCGGTCTTGGTAGCGCCTTGGCTCAGGAAATAGAAAGCGCGATTCATAGGGCCTGAACTGTAATGAACGTTCAGGTTTTTCAGGGTTGGGCTCCAGGCGTCGGCGCTGTAGCCGTCCTTGCTGGGCTTATATAGAAAGCGCATTTTGAGGGGATAGGCGGGGGTGGTGATCTGCTCGCCCTGTGTCCAGGTTCCACCTGTATCGGGAATAACGCTGCCCTTGCCGTTGGCACCCTGCATATAAAACTCCGTCATGGCGCCCATAATGTCCGAGTTGGCTTCGTTTAGACCACCCGATTCCTGGTTGTAAATGAGGGCGGCCGATGTCATACATACGCCATGAGAAAATTCGTGGGCGGCGACATCCAAAGAAGTGAGAGTCTGAAGCTTGGTACCGTCGCCGTAGGTAATGCACATACATTGGTCTGAATAAAAGGCATTATCGTAGGCATTGTCGTAGTGCACACGGGCGTAGGTTGGTTTGCCAAGCCCATTGATGCCGTTGCGTCCGAAGACATTTTTGTACATATCCCAGGTTGCCTGTAACCCGTAAGCCGCATCGACAGCGGCGGTCTGTCCGTTGGCAGAGGTTGTAGGCTCGGGGTCTTCCTTAAAGTTGACGCCGTCCCCCCAAGTATTGTCAGAATCCGTGAAAATAGTTCCTGTTCCAGAAGTGGAATGATCGAGATTATAAACTACGTTACCGCCGCTGGCGGGTCTGGTCAAATCCCTCAACTCGAAGCCGCTCGCCAGGCTGTTTGTGTTAAGACTGACAGTGCCGCTGTACTGGCTCTTCCCTGTGCCGGTGACGGCCGAGGATAAAAGGCTATCCCACTTCTCGATGATCGCGCCGGTTTGAGCATTCACCAGATAATCTGTGTGTCTCGTATCACCCGGATTCTCCAGCTCAGTATGAACGTAGTAGGCCAATTGGTAGCCTTTTACCTCGGTGACAAAATCTTCGGCGTTTAGCTGGTTTTTTGAGACAAGCGCCTTGCGTGGCAATACACGGCTAACTTTTTCGGGAAAAACCACAAGCTCTACCACGGGTTTGACTGCGAAATCAAAGCGTGGGGCAAGATCGGTTTTGACAACGTTCAGCACATCAGTCGCTGAAAGTTTCGGCTCTATATCGACCTTAATGTCCTGCTTGAGAGCGGAAGTGGGAGGAAGCTCCGTCCCGTCTTTTTGTGTGTGAGTAATCACTTCACCGCCCCAGATGCGAATGCCGTGGTAGAGCTGACTAAATCGGACGTGCGTCTCTCCCAGTTTGTCCTGCTCCATACCTTGCAACTGAAATGTGTGGTTCTCGTTTAAACCAAGCGCCTCGCGCATTCCGGTAAGCCTTTGCTGAGACTGAAGCATCAACTCTGCGCCAGAGGGGTTTGCAGCCGACGAGGGAAACGCAATCAGGAGAGAGATTGCGAGGGTAAGAGAAAACTGAATGTAATTCATAAAGTACTCCTAAAATGTGAATCTACGTATTGACAGTTATAGCGTGGCTTAGAATCAAAGCAACATTAAGCTCCCTCTCTTCTAGGGAGCAGGCTGGGGTGAGGGTGATAGAATGTCGTTTTACTTCCGCGTGTCTTTATATAGGCGGAGCGGCTCAAGTCAAGCAGGAGCCCAATCCCCTGCGTCACCCCGTATTTACGCAAGACTGTAACAACATAAAGGAAATAAATTATGAGTACAATTAGTAGAAATACTTACATGAAAATACTTGTTTTTTGAGTAGTGAGCTTAGGAATGGTTGGCAAGAAGTTGTCAGTGGTTTAAATAATTACTTACACAACGCCACATTTTCCTGAACGGCCAAACCGGACGGTTAAAATAATCATGTATTCTGTAGGTATTGATATTTAGAGATGAAAATGTGTATTTCCTGTGGAAGTGTATAAAATATCAATAAATTTAGATAAACAACAGAAGTGACTATGAAACAAAAATGTATTATTTGCTCCACTGTAAAGGGTAAACGGGGCTGCTTATTAAAGGACATGACGCTTATTTGTCCTCGTTGTTGTGCTGAAATCCGCAATTCGGAATGTGATGGCTGTTCATATTACAAAGACTCACAGAAGTTTGCCATTGAAAAAGCCAATAAATCACCTCAACATTTTACCCTTCGCATAGCGCCAGAGGTTGATGATCAAATTGATCGTGCTTTAAGGATGGTTGCAGACGGTAATATTGCAAAGGGCGAGTCGCTTATACGCTCATTAATGAAAGAAAATGCGGATTTATACACCATTCATTTTGCTATGGGAACCGTTTATAGCTTTAAAGAGCAATATGATGAAGCAATGGCATGTTTCGATAAATCAATAGAAATATATCCATACTTTGTTGACTGTTGGTTTAATAGAGCCCTTGTTGCACAGAAAACAATGAATATTTTAGAGCTGTTTTTTTCGCTACGTAAGGTCATCGAATTTGCTCAAACCGATGATGACGAAGTTGTTTTTATGGCAAAACAACTTTTAAATGATTTAGAGCAATTAGCTTATAAAGAAGAAGGCCTTGAATTAGATAAATATATTGAAGCTCTAAAAAAGTTTAATGCTGCTTTTGAGTTAATGCAGAGTGGACAATGGGAAAAAGCGATTGTCTTTTACAAAGAATCCATAAAAATCAACCCGACAGCACCACAAGCTTTTGGCAATATAGCGCTTTGTTATGCACATTTAAACGAAGATAAAAAGGCGATAGCGGCTTTCGACAAAGCAATAGCCTTAGATCCTAACTATGAACCGGCAATTATTAATAAAGAAATAGTTAAGCAAACTATAGCCAAGGGTTTAAGGTTTTCAGAAGTCCAATCTGAAGTAAAAGTCATTGAATACATGAAAGATTATTCTTCAAAAGACAATAAACTATTAATACATGATTATTTAAATGGCAAGCTAAACAAGTAGTCTGAAGTGTTAGCTTCAATTGGAAGTGAACATCACTAAATGTCTGCAAGGGGCCGACTGTTCACGCAAGCATTTTCGGATAGCTGTTGTTGATTTTGATTCGATAATGACGGGCAACTGACGGCCATCAAGAGACATTCACAAAGTTAGCCGGGTTGTAAAACACAGCAACAATTGCCAACAATTCAGACGCTGATTAGTTTATACTTAAAACGTCAAGCCGCTAAACCTCTCGCGGTTTTCGTAGGCGTTTATAAACTCCCGTAATCGAACACCCTCATGTTAAACGAGCGGCTTGGCTTTTAATTTCCACGCGGCTGAAATGTTTGGTATAACGACAGCAACCGGCTATTTTTATAAAAAATCAGTCTGTAAATACCTGCTCTCAAACTAAATCGCCGTCGTGTATTCCAAAAAAATCTGTAGTTCAGTTTGACTGTTGTATAGTATCGGGTAGTTAATCAACTCTGCCGTGCAAAAATGGCGGCGCAACAAAAATACACAGGGACTCAACCATGCTCACCGGCGAACTTCGCAGCCAAGTCGACTCAATCTGGAACGCCTTTTGGTCAGGCGGCATCTCCAACCCGCTCGAGGTGATGGAACAAATCACCTATTTGTTGTTCTTGCGTCGTCTGGATGATCTGCATACCCTCGAAGAAAATAAATCCGTGCGCTTGGGCAAACCGATGGAGCGTGAAGTTTTTCCGGAAGGGCAAGATGCCAAAGGCCGCGATTACAACGATCTGCGCTGGTCACGTTTTAAGAATTTTGCTCCGGCAGAAATGTTCACTGTTATCGATGAACATGTTTTCCCGTTCCTGCGCACCATGGGCGGCGATGGTTCCACTTACGCCCATCACATGAAGGATGCGCGTTTTACCATTCCAACGCCGGCCTTGCTGTCCAAGGTGGTGGATTTGCTTGATCACGTGCCGATGGAAGACCGTGATACCAAGGGCGATCTTTATGAGTACATGCTCGGCAAGATTGCCAGTGCCGGACAAAACGGTCAGTTTCGCACCCCGCGCCACATTATCCGGTTGATGGTGGAGTTGATGTCACCGAATGCCAAAGATATTGTTTGCGATCCGGCTTGTGGCACCTGTGGTTTTCTGATTGCTGTGGGTGAATACCTGCGTGAAAAATATCCGGAAATATTCCGCGATGCTCAGGCACGAGAGCATTTTCATCACGGTATGTTCCACGGCTATGATTTTGACAATACCATGCTGCGTATCGGTAGCATGAACATGGCGCTGCACGGCATCGAAAATCCGGATATTCGTTACAAGGACTCACTGGCTCAAGATCATGCCGGTGACGAAGAACAATACTCGCTGATCCTTGCCAATTCGCCTTTCGCCGGCTCTCTGGACTACGAGAACACCGCCAAAGACCTGTTGGCTATCGTCAAGACCAAGAAAACCGAACTACTGTTTCTCGCACTCTATCTGCGCTTGTTAAAACCCGGTGGTCGGGCGGCGGTTATTGTACCGGACGGCGTACTGTTTGGCTCTTCCAAAGCGCACAAGCAACTGCGGCAAATGTTGGTTGAAGATCAAAAGCTGGATGCGGTTATTTCCTTGCCATCGGGTGCGTTCAAGCCCTATGCCGGAGTGTCGACGGCGATTCTGATCTTTACCAAAACCAATTCCGGCGGCACCGATAACGTCTGGTTTTATGACATGAAAGCCGATGGCTGGAGTCTGGATGACAAGCGCCAACCGCTGTTGCCGGAGGAAAAGCTGGGGGTAACGCCAGTCGAAACCTTGACCGAAGCGGAACATGGCAAGAATAACCTGCCGGATGTATTGAGTCGTTGGGGACAGCGCGAAGCCACGGAGCAGGAACGCCCTCGTACCGCGCAGAGCTTTTGTGTGCATAAAGCTGACATTGTCGCCAACGGCTACGACCTATCCATCAACCGCTACAAGGAAGTTGTACATGAGGTGGTTGATCATCGGCATCCGAAAGACATTATGGCTAAGTTGACCGAGTTGGAAGTTGAGATTCAGGCGGGGATGAAAGAGCTGGAGCTAATGCTTTGAATTCAATGGCATTCAGTCTTGAAAACATTTGTCTTGGTGACGTTCTCGACATTCGAGATGGAACACACGATACTCCAAAATACATTGAGAGCGGGATACCGCTAATTACCTCAAAAAATCTTACCGATTATGGCCTTTGCTTTCGGGATATTAGTTTTATTTCAGAGGCTGACCACAATCAAATTTCAAACAGGTCTGCTGTCGAGAGTGGTGACATCCTTTATGGAATGATTGGCACAATTGGGAAGCCGACACTGGTTGAGACTGATCGGAAGTTCTCTATAAAAAATGTTGCTCTATTTAAGCAATCGAACCCCCAAATTCATAACAAATATTTGCGACGACTCCTCAATAGTCCCTCTATTAATAGTCAAATTGCACAGGCGTCAAAGGGTGGAACCCAAAAATTTGTTTCGTTAGGTGCTCTACGTGGACTTAAGGCGACATTTCCTTCTTTTACAGAACAACGCCGCATCGCCGCCATTCTGGATCAAGCCGATGCGCTCAGAACCAAGCGTCGGGAAGCCTTGGTGCAACTGGATAGCCTCACGCAGTCCATTTTTATTGAGATGTTTGGTGACCCCGCAACCGGAGTTCAAAAGTTAATTTTTCACCCACTTGAGTCATTACTGGAACAATCATTTCAGAACGGAGCCTATTTCCAAAAGGAGAATTATTGCAATGAAGGCGGAGTAGAGATGGTACACATGAGCGATGCATTTCGTGGAATAATCTCTCGTGGAAAACTAAAGCGTGTCGTATGTAGCGCAAATGACATTCAAAAATACTGCTTAAATATCGATGACATCCTAATTGCCCGAAGATCCTTAACTTACGAAGGAGCAGCAAAGCCATGTATGATTCCATATTCGGACGAGCCATTAATTTTTGAATCATCGTTCATACGCGTAAAGCCTGATAAGACGCGAATTACTTCGCTATATTTATTCCACTATCTCAACAACGAACGTGTCAAAGAGAAACATATTCGGCCTTATGTGACCCAATCCACCATTTCCGGCATCAATCAATCAAATTTGGCCCAAGTACCTGTGATGCAACCACCAATTGATCTACAACAAGAATTTGGTGTGCGAATTAATGCCATTGAGCAACTAAAACTAATACATCATAGCTCGTTGTTGGAACTTGACGCCCTGTTCGCTTCCCTCCAACACCGAGCCTTCCGTGGAGAGCTGTAAATGCGCCCATCAATAGCCCTAAAAACCCACCGCGATGCAATCCGCGAAATCGCCCTGAGTCACCGCGTCAAAAACGTGCGGGTGTTCGGATCGGTTCTGCACGGTGACGACACCGAAGACAGCGATCTGGATTTACTGGTTGACCCCACACCGGAAACCACATTGTTCGATATTGCCAAGATTCAGGTTGAGGTTGCCCGGTTACTCAACATCACGGTCGATGTCCTAACACCCCGAGCGCTACCAGACAAATTTCGTGACCAGGTGATAAATGAGGCTCGACCAGTATGAGTAAAAAAGACATTCTGCGTATTCCCGATTACCTCGGGCACATAGTCGAAGCGATTGAGCGTATTCATCGCTATATCGAAGATATGGATGAAGTCAGTTTTCTTGATGATGAAAAGACTCAAGATGCTGTGGTCAGAAATTTCGAGATTATTGGTGAGGCATCGCGCAACATTGAGCGTTACCATTCGGATTATGCTGAAGCTCACCCGCAAGTACCCTGGACTTTCATTTATGCCATGCGTAACCGTATCGCTCATGGCTATTTCAAAGTAGATTTTGAATTGGTCTGGAAAACCATTCATGAAGATTTACCTGAACTACATGAGCAAGTTCAGCAATTGATTGACCGACTGGATTGATTTAACCATGACTTCCCCTCATTTCCAGTTTCTCGAAACCGAATGGCCTATGTTGCTTGAGGCCGCTATCAAAGCGGAAGCCATGGCCAACACTGATGCGCGAACGGCGTGCTTTTATGCCCGTCGGACTCTGGAAATGGCGGTGGCGTGGCTGTATAAATACGATCCGGCACTTAGATTGCCATATCAAGATCATCTGAGTGCCTTGATTCATGAACCCGGTTTCCGGCAGGTGGTCGGTGATGCGCTGTTCACCAAAGCCAAGCTGATTAAGGATCTCGGTAATCTGGCGGTGCATGGCAATCGTAAAATATTGCCTGCCGATGCGTTGACCGCCACTCGCGAGCTGTTTCATTTCTGTTATTGGTTGGCCCGAACTTATGGACAAAGAGCACGTCCCGATCCCGGATTGCGGTTTTCCTTTGAGCGGTTACCCAAGGCTGTGGCCGTTCCTTTGCAAACGCTGGAGCAACTAAAAAAGCTGGAAGCAGGGCTTCGTGACCGTGATGAAAAACTTTCTGTTTTGTTATCCGATAAAACCGCACTCAATGAAGAATTAAAAGCCCTGCGTGAAGCGTTTGCCGCTGCCAAAAAAGCCAATTTAGCGCAGCCTGATACCCACGATTATTCCGAAGCTGAAACCCGCGATTACTTTATCGATCTGTTGCTTAAAGAAGCGGGCTGGGAGTTGACTGAAAACAACTTTGAAATTGAAGTGAGCGGTATGCCCAATAATGCGGGCAAAGGTTACGTTGATTATGTGTTGTGGGGCGATGACGGCAAGCCGCTGGCGCTTATTGAAGCCAAGCGTACCCGAAAGAATGCCAAGGTCGGACAGCAGCAGGCCAAGCTCTATGCGGATTGTCTGGAGGAGCAATACCGCCAGCGTCCGGTGATTTTTTATTCCAATGGTTACGAGCACTGGCTATGGGATGATGCCGGTTATCCGCCTCGGGCTGTTCAGGGTTTTTACAAGAAACCGGAGCTGGAACTGTTAATTCAGCGCCGCACCAGTCACAAGCCGTTGGCAGACGCCGTTATTAATACTGATATCATCGAGCGTTATTACCAGACCCGCGCCGTGCGCAGGATAGGCGAAACCATTGAAGTCGACAACCAGCGCAAGGCCTTGGTAGTGATGGCAACCGGTGCCGGCAAAACGCGCACCGTCATTGCGCTTGCTGATTTGCTGATGCGTTGTAACCGCGCCAAACGGATATTGTTTTTGGCGGATCGGGTGGCGCTGGTTCGGCAGGCGGTGAATGCCTTTAAAAAGCATCTGCCGGATTCTTCACCGGTTAATTTGGTGACCGAGAAACAGACCGAGGGCCGTGTTTTTGTTTCTACTTACCCGACCATGATGGGGCTGATTGATGAGGCTGCCGACGGGCAACGCCGTTTTGGTGTCGGGCATTTTGACCTGATCATCATCGACGAGGCGCACCGCTCGGTGTATCAAAAATATCGCGCCATCTTTGATTACTTCGATTCGCTGTTGGTCGGATTGACCGCAACGCCGAAAGACGAGATTGACCATAATACTTACGGGCTGTTTGATCTTGAAACCGGCGTCCCTACCGATGCTTATTCGTTGGATGAGGCGGTTGCCGATGGCTACCTGGTGCCGCCCAGAGCCATTTCTGTGCCGCTTAAATTTCAACGCGAGGGTATCCAATATGACGACCTAAGCGAGGATGAAAAAGAGCAGTGGGATGCGCTGGAATGGAACGAGGAGGGCAGCACACCGGATTCTGTCGATGCCGCTGCGCTTAATAAATGGTTGTTTAATACCGATACCGTGGACAAGGTGCTGGCGCATTTAATGACTAAAGGCCAGAAAGTGGCAGGTGGCGACCGGCTGGGCAAGACCATCATCTTTGCCAAAAACAATGCCCACGCCGACTTTATTGCCGAGCGCTTCGACATCAATTATCCGCATTATAAAGGCCATTTTGCGAGGGCGATAACCTACAAGACCGAGTATGCACAAAGTCTAATAGATGACTTCTCCAACCCGGACAAAATGCCGCATATCGCCATCTCGGTGGATATGCTGGATACCGGAATTGATGTGCAGGAAGCGGTCAATCTGGTGTTTTTTAAGATCATTCGCTCAAAAACCAAGTTCTGGCAGATGCTGGGGCGAGGTACACGTTTGTGTCTAAATTTGTTCGGGCCGGGAGCACATAAACAGTTTTTCTACCTGTTTGATTACTGCCAAAACCTTGAGTTTTTTAGCCAGAATCCGGATCATTATGAGGGCTCGTCCAGCGAATCGTTAAGCACCCGATTATTTAAGGGACGACTGGCGATGGTTGCCGAGCTGGATAAAAAACGTGAAGCCGGTCAACAAGTCGCTGAACGGGCTGAGTATCACTTTAATGAAATACAGTTACGGGAGGAAACGGCTGACTTTTTGCACCGGAACGTTGCAGCCATGAACCTTGATAATTTTGTGGTGCGGACACAGCGCAAATCGGTAGAAAAATACGCTAACCCCGGGTCGTGGCAGGTGCTGGGTATTGATGATTTTAACGAGCTTGCCGATAACGTGGCAGGCCTGCCAACAGAACTGGGCGATGAGGACGAAGACGGCAAGCGCTTTGATATGCTGGTGCTGCGGACTCAACTGGCCATTCTTCAGGCCAAGCCTGATTTCAAAAGTCTTCGGGAGAAGATTCAGGCGATTGCCAGCGCTTTGGAAGAACAAGACGCCATTCCTGCCATCAAGGCCCAGATGCAACTGATACAGGCTATTGTCGGCGACGAGTGGTGGGAGGATGTGACGGTTGCCATGCTGGAAGTGATGCGTAAAAAGCTGCGGGCATTGGTTAAGCTGATTGAAAAAGCCAAGAAGATCGTTGTTTATACGGATTTTAAGGATGAGCTGGGCGATGAAACGCCGATTGATCTGCCTCAAGTCGGTACGGGTATGGATTTGGCGAAGTTCAGGGAGAAAGCCCGTCAGTTTCTCAGGGCGCATGACAGCCACCTCTCGCTGCAACGCCTGCGCCGTAATCAGCCGCTAACGCCGTCAGACCTTACCGAATTGGAACACATGCTCATCGACGCCGGTGGCTCGATGGAGCTGATCAACTTGGCGAAGGAGCAAAGTCATGGCTTGGGCATGTTTATCCGGTCTTTGGTAGGACTGGACAGGGAGACAGCTACCCAAGCATTCAGCGAGTTCATCTCCGGCACCACAGCCACACCGAATCAAATTGAATTTATCGACCTTGTTGTGCAATATCTCACCGAAAATGGGGTGATGGAACCTGATCGGTTGTATGAATCGCCATTTACTGATATTAACCCGCAGGGGCCGGAAGGTATATTCTCGTCCGCCAAGGTGGATAAAATGGTTCAAGTGCTGATTGCTATTCAGCAGAGAGCGGCTGCATAGACCGGAATAAGGCTTTTCGAGCGCTGGAGGTCAGGCTTTGCCTGACAGTCAGGCAAAGCCTGACCTCCACAAATTTATCGATAGACTATTAATGCGTTAGTCCTACATAAGGGTGTATAAGCGTAGCGTCCAGAGTCAAGCAACAATTGGGTATTTATTGCGAGTTACCTTAATCGACTGTCCACATTTTGGAGTTGACTATACTGTCCTTTTATAACTTTGTTATCTCTGTTCTTTTATAATAAAGTTAACAGTGGGTGATGGGCAGCGGATCAGCTGACCTTTTTTAATTATATTCATAATAGAGTAGCCATGAAAATTCGTGTTATTAAAAAAAAATTATCAAATCCTCGTGTTAGAAGGCGATTAAAAATTGGTCTTTCTGTTTTTGGTGGCGCGATTATGATGGTTGTACTGTTTAAGATTGTCTACGATATTGGTTATTTTGATGCGCAGTCACTTAAAAATGCTAATAACGCCGAGCTAATTCATACGGATGATCGAGTACTGACAATGGAATCGGCTCAGCATATTGTGTCTGGAGCGCTAAAAGAAGACTTTAATAACCCAAAAACAATTGTACAGACGATTGTTAATAACGATAATAAATTGTCAACCATCATTATAGAAAATAATAAGGTTAAAAAAATTGCGTGGATCATCAATATGCGTTTGTTTTTTACCGGCGATCTATTCAATGACGAAGGCATCAATTTAACCGAAGGTATCGAACGTCAACACAATGAGATCTTTGCACGATAAATAACATAAGGGGGGGCTTGAATACTTCCGACTTTTTTAAATTAACAGCTGAGCGGGATCATGAATTTACAGATGTTTGGGTTTAAGTATTTCTCATCCATTGCTTATCCCACGTTAAAGTTAGTCATTGTCGCGCTAATAACACTTAATGTTGTTATCTATGCGGTGGTTGATACCTTGATTAGCGCGGTTGATAGCTTGGCTTGGCTGATGTTGCTGGTGCTGTATGAGTTGGAAGCAAACGGTGCTGTTCTGATGGCTGAAAAAAAAATGCAGCGGATACGCAGCTTTTTGATCGCGGTTATTGCGCTGGTGTTTGTCGGTTATGTGCATGACCATGAGTGGTTGGCGGTAATCAATGCTGTATTCTGGTTTGCGTTGATCATTTTGCTTGAGTTGGAGGTGCGCTTGCCTGATAAGGTATCTAAATACCGGCTAAGTTATTGGTGGGCAACCGTAATTGTTTTTGCCGGATTAATTGGGATGGTGATTGTTTGGGCTTGGCAATCGGCATGGTTGGAAGTTTACGATGCAATAGTGTGGATAGTTGCCTTTGGCTCGATTGAAGTCGATATTGCTCAGCTTTTACAACGAAAATATCTGAGAAATCCGGATTGATAAGGGACTCCAGACGTGTAAAACGGTATTGTGCCTTTTCCACATTCAGTATTACTATACTATTAAATCAATAGCCTATAAATTTAGAGGGAGCAGATTGGACGATTTCCAATGCTCTTTGACAGTTTAGAAGCAATTAAACTGGAATACCGGCACAGTAACCGTTTGTAGCCAAAAAACGTGCATTAGGTTCAATCTGGAATGAAATAAATCAAGGAGTTTAACAAATTGAAATTAAAAGAAAAAGAGGTTGAAGTCGGGTACTTGTATTTAACCGGTGCCAATCAATATCGTGCAGTGCTGGCGATGAAAGCTGAATTTATGATTTATGCCCCCGGTTTGGAAGGGACTGCACCCTTAAATCTGACTTCTACAAAAATGCCGTTTGAAAATCAGCCCTTCAAGAAGTGCCAAATCGTTACCTTTGCCAAAAAGGATTATCAAGTATTTGACTTTAACGGCACTGAAGCTATCAAACATAAATTGAATGAATTACAGCTGGCAGAAGTCAGTGTGCAGTGTAATGCCAAGTCAGCTATTGCTACTTTGTTAGCCGAATAAAACACATTAATCAATCTTAAGATCATGAAAACAACAGCAAATGACCTAAAAATAGTATTGCAAAACGCTTTGCTCTATGATGGCAAAATGGAATATGAGTTATATGAATATGAATTTGAAGAGTTATTGGACGAATTATTGGCAACCCTGATTAAAGATAAAGATGACTTCCTCTTTGCAATCACGACGCATAAAAATGATATAACGGATAAAGAGGACACGGCAATGGTTTTAATTGACGCATCAGGTAAAGCACATATCAATGAATTGGCGAGGGATAAACTAAAGGAAGTGTGGGAAGGTGATTATCAACGCAGGATGACAAAATTAATCCCCGACTTTGCCAAACAATTATATAAAGGCGATATTCCAATCACTGGCATTAAAACTGTCGTGTCTGCTAAATCATAACAATATTTTAAAAAGGTAAATAGCCAATGAACACGGAAGCAGATTTACAAAACTCTTTAGACGAGGCCCAAGGAAGAAATCCTCTTGAATTTCCATTTGGATTTTATATTGAAGACGATCACGAGCAGAGTGCGGGTGGCAGTTTCTTTTGGTATAAGACTGAAAAAGAGATGCAACAAGCAATACAAAATGATTTCATCAATGCGCTTTCTGAGGGTGCCAGCGATGATATAGCAGCGGTCAAGGCAGAGATTGCCAGCCTCATTGAACAGTCAACACCCAATACTGAGGGTGATGATTTACTGAATAGTCTTAATTTATTTTTAAGAGAAATTGAATTACGACTCCAGTTTATGGGCTCTTTTGACGATCTCTGTAAAAGCAAAAATGAATGGGTGAAGTATTTCCGAGAGTCCTACCGTGAAGAGTGTCTTGACGATATAGAGGATATTTCTTCAAAAAAACTGCAAAGCTCAATCAAGAAAAGCGAGCAAGATGATTTTGCAGATTTTGTCGCTGATTATTTTATTTAGTGCCATGAATAAAATCTGGTTAATGCTCCTGTTACTCCCGTTAACATCAATGGCGGCCAATAAACCGTGTGCCGACAAAAAAGGCGCAACATCGCATTGTGAAGAGACTCAAGGGGTTGTCGCCGGGCAATCTTCTGAGCATCAAAGGTTATTGGCGCTTGCCGAACAGAATGCTGCCGGAATAAAGGCACAATCAGATAAAAACGTTACGGCAATAAAAGCACAGTCGGATAAAAACGTGGCGGCAATAAAGGCGCAGTCAGAAAAGAATGCTGCTTTAATAAAAGCTCGGCACGAACCAGACCCTGCAAAAATTAAGGCTCAACTCGATCTAAACAGGTTAAGTACCCAAGAACAATTAGACCGTAATGCGGCAATTACAAAAGAACAACTTGAGCGCAATGCGATAAGCACCCAATTACAGCTAGAACAAAATGCTGCAAGTGCCCATGTAAATTTACAGAAATAATCCGAGGGGATTTATTTAAAAAATCTCCCCTAACCCCTCTTTTTTAAAGAGGTGCTGAATAGTTAGAATTTTTTTATTGCTAATAAATACGTTAAATAAACGCCAATCTTATGTTGACCATAGAACAAATAATTGCAAAATTAAACACGGATAATGATTCGGTTTTTCCACGGGAAGCGCTGGAAGATGCTGTTTTGCAACAGAGCGCAATCACTCCTTCGCTTTTAAGCATCATTAATGAAATTGCCAATAACCCCCAATTTATTGAAGATACACCTGCCTTTATGTATGCAATCTATCTGCTTGCGCAATTTAGGGAAAAGAGAGCCTACCCAATCATTGTGCGATATTTTGGTCAACTTGGACTAGAGGATGAGGCCTTAGATCCAACAGGAGATTTGGTTACAGAGGATTTGAATAGTATTTTGGCTTCAGTTTGCAATGGTGATCTTGGCTTAATAAAGCAACTGATTGAAGATCAAGACGTTAATGAATATGTTCGTAGTGCGGCATTAGGTTCTTTGGTTATTCTCTATAATAATGATCAGATTTCACGAGTGGACTTGGTCGGTTATCTTCAAAGGCTACTTGATCATTGTCTTGAGCAGGAAGAAGATCCTTTCTTTGTCGCTAGCGTGGTGTGTAATTGCTGCGACATACATCCTAAAGAATTTTATGATCAACTTGTTGCTTGCTTTGATCAAGAGCTTGTAGATGAGGATATTATTGGTAAGGAGTATCTTGATAGGTACCTGGAAATTGATAAAGACATCGCCCTGGCTAGATTAAAAGAGAATCGTCAATGCCGGTTAATAAATAATGTCATCACTGAAATGGAATGGTGGGCTTGTTTTCACCCGGACGCTAATGTAAAGCAAGATCCTGCGCCAGCATTTGAATATGCCAACCCGTCAAAAGTGGGTAGAAATGATCCGTGTCCCTGCGGCAGTGGCAAAAAGTATAAAAAATGTTGCTTGCATTAATTGTTCATCCTTGTAAAAAGTTGATGGGTTGCGCCGGCTCTACAAACATCGACTCAATGTGTCGATGGTTCAGCTCTTGAAAATTGACGTAAGCCCACAAAGTAAACGCTGCTCAGCCTGTGGTGCAGAGTTAATGTGTGGCTCTACTCAAGCGGGGAAACCATGTTGGTGCGCAGCCTATCCAGCCATTATGCCCATTGATTTTCAGCAGGATTGCCTTTGTGAAAATTGCTTAAGCAAAGCGATACAAGGAAAAATTGTTGAATTCATTAATACTTCCAGTCAGCAGGAAGTAATGGCTGTTGCTCGCCAGTATCGAAATGATGATAAGTTGATCGAAGGTATCGACTATTTAATGGAAAATAATAGCTGCGTCTTTACAAAATGGTATCACTTAAAACGTGGCTCATGTTGTGGAAACGCTTGTAAAAACTGTCCTTATTGAATGATTCTTGTCAATCAACGTTTAAAAGTATCGTAGGACGTTAATTAATAAAAGAGGGCGAGGCTCCAGTGTTACAATGCTTTTTATTTGACACAAATCATAAGGTTTTTACTATGCGCTCTAATATGCTTTTTGTTCCTGCTTTGATGCTTTTTTCTTTTTCTTCAGTTGCTGACGTTCCTTTGACTCAAGCAGATATTTTAGGTACATGGCAAATTGATAAAGAATCTCTTCAGAGTGACGGCAGTAAATCAAGAAGTTTAAACAGCACTTGGATCTTTAAAGCGGATGGAACAATGGAGGGCATTTCTCAGGATTCTGATGCGCATGCTCGAACCGAGACACTTCGTGCTTCGCTTAATTATTCGATTGAAGACGGCAAATTAGTCAAGCAGGCCGCTCCGGGTCGTTCAAAAATGGAAACATGCACAGCTATTGAGAAAGAAAACGATAAAATGGTTCTTAAATGCCAAGCCATTTATTTTTTTATGTCTAAAAAATAAGCAGGGTGACAAGCCACCACTAATTTTTGCAGAAAGCGCGAATGTGTTTGTGTCGCCATGTAAGGTAGGCATTGCGTACCTTGGTACTGATGAACACAATCGCGTGTTTTTATCTTGGCAAAACGCCAATGCCTAAGCATAAACCGGAATACTCCGGTAAAATACAGCCTTTGTTTCCGCCCGAGCTGTTTTGCCATGAATAACGATTTATTTCTCTACGATACCGAGCGTTTAAAAACGATTGCCTCGGACGATACGGTGAAGCAGGGGTTGGCTTATTTCTCCGATAATCGGGTGTTTGCGCTGGATGTGCTGGACAATGTGCTAACCGCTCAAGTAGAAGATGCGGATGTTAACGAGCCTTATTGGGTGGAACTGACGCAGGGAGAAGGCAATGAATTGCTGGTCAGTTGTGATTGTCCGGAGTCCGGTTTCTGCAAACATGCCATTGCTGCTTTATACAGTTACGCTGAAGAATTTGGTTATGACGACGACAAAATTTTAGGTAGTGCGGTCGATGAGGCTATTTTAGAGCGGGTAAAAAAAGGCAGAAACGAAGTCACTGTTAAATTAATCAGCGGTAATTTAGGCTTTGGCACTTGGCAGGCCACGTCGATTATTTCTGCTACGCATACAAAAAAATCATATCAGGTACAAATTCGCTCACTGGATCAGCGGCTAAATTATTGTACTTGCCCGGATCTGGCGACCAATCGTTTAGGGACTTGCAAGCACATTGAAGCGGTATTACATTTTGCCAAGAACAAACCGGGTTATAAGCAACTAAAGAAAGCCGGGTGTCCGGTTTCATTTGCGTATTTGGCTTGGGAATCAGCGATTCGTCCGGTTATCCGTTTGCATAAAACCGCGCAGGTTGAGGCAGATTTAACGGCTCTTTTTTCAGAATTCTTTGGTCAGGACGGTGTTTTTAGCGGTCGATTGCCCGAAGATTTTTTTCGTTTTTCCGAGCAGGTGTTGGGACGCGATGATTTTTTTGTGGGGGATGATGCGGCGCACTATGTGCATCAATGCGCGGAGGATGCGGCACAAGTGGTGCGATCTCAGCAGATTACCCAAGAAATTATGCGGGTTAATGGCGCTCTTCCGGGTATTAAAGCCCGCTTGTTCCCTTATCAAACCGAAGGCGTGGAGTTTTTGGCCTCCCGTGGCCGTGCTTTGTTGGCCGATGATATGGGCTTGGGTAAAACCTTGCAGGCGATTTGCGCCGCTTCCTGGCTGGTTGATAATGCGGGTATCAAGAAAGTTCTGGTGGTGTGTCCTGCCTCGTTAAAACATCAGTGGGCCAGAGAAGTTGAAAAATTCACCTCACATTCTGTGCAAATTATTCAGGGTGTGGCAGAAAACCGGTTTGTACAATATCGGGCTGATGCGCTGTTTTTTATCGTTAATTATGAATTGACGGTACGTGATCTTAGCGTGATCAGCGAAACCCTAAAACCTGATTTGGTGATTCTGGATGAAGCGCAACGCATCAAGAATTGGCGCACTAAAATTGCCTCAACGATTAAGTTAATCCCCTCACGCTATATGTTTGTGTTGAGCGGCACGCCACTGGAAAATCGTCTTGAGGATTTATACAGTCTGCTACAAGTGGTTGATGCGCGAGTACTGGGGCCGCTGTGGCTATGTTTGCTGGAGTTTCATGTGACCGATGAACGCGGCAAAGTGATTGGTTATCGTAATCTGTCGGAATTAAGGCGGCGTATCGCGTCGGTGATGTTAAGGCGCAATCGCAGCTTGATCAGTGATCAATTGCCGGACAGAACCGAAGTGCGGCTGGATATTCCTCTGGATAAAATGCAAAAGGAATTACATGACTCGGCCATGCAGGCGGCAGGGCAGTTGGCACAGATAGCCAAGCGCAGGCCGTTAACGCCTGGCGAGCAAAATCGGATGATGTCCGCTTTGCAACAGGCCCGCATGGCTTGTGATGCAGCGGGATTGGTGGATAAAGTAACCCAAGGCTCACCCAAGCTGGATGAGTTATCAAGGTTGCTGGAAGAGTTGTGTTTACAAAGTAATCGCAAAGCCGTTATTTTTTCGCAATGGGCGTTAATGACGGAAATGGTGGAGTCTTTAGTCAAGGCGATGGGACTGGGTTGTGTGCGTTTGCATGGCGGCATTCCCAGTCATAAACGCGGCGAACTGATGGACCGATTTCTGCGAGACGATGCAGTACAAATCTTTATTTCCACCGATGCGGGCGGCGTGGGTTTAAATCTGCAATC
>Ga0007792_10000302_pt1 | contig 17868 bp, 6 predicted proteins | sample CryBogmetaGMA6M_FD_60371 | JGI IMG/M metagenome (GOLD analysis project Ga0007792, IMG submission 60371) | Freshwater microbial communities from Crystal Bog, Wisconsin, USA - MA6M | ecosystem: Environmental > Aquatic > Freshwater > Lake | place: Crystal Bog, Wisconsin, USA | collected 2009-07-06
GTGGAGGACACCGTCACCACCATCGACGAGATCGAGGAGCTCTTCGGCGAGGAGGTGGCCGACATCGTCGACGGCGTGACCAAGATCAGCAAGATGCAGTTCGAGTCCAAGGCCGTGGCCCAGGCCGAGAACATCCGCAAGATGATCCTGGCCATGGCCGAGGACATCCGCGTGCTCATGGTCAAGCTGGCCGACCGGCTGCACAACATGCGCACGCTGGACTTCCAGCCCTCGGTGAAGCAGCGGCTGATCTCCCAGGAGACGCTGGAGATCTATGCGCCGCTGGCCAACCGCCTGGGCCTGCACCGGACCAAGGTCGAGCTGGAAGACCTCTGCCTCAAGTACCTCAAGCCCGACGTGTACGAGCAGATCGACCAGGGCGTGGCCAGCCACCACACCTCGGGCCAGGAGTACATCGACAAGGTCACGGCCCTGATCAACGAGATGCTGAAGGAGAACGCAATCAAGGGCCGCGTGGGCGGCCGCACCAAGCACCGCTACAGCATCTACAACAAGATGCTCCAGCAGAACCTGGGCCTGGACCAGATCTTCGATCTCATCGCCTTCCGCATCATCGTGGGCAGCCTCAAGGACTGCTACGCGGTGCTCGGGCTCATCCACTCCATCTGGAAGCCGGTCACCGGCCGCTTCAAGGACTACATCTCCATTCCCAAGGCCAACATGTACCAGAGCGTGCACACCACGGTCATCGGCCCGGACGGGGAGCGCATCGAGATCCAGATCCGCACCGAGGACATGAACCGCGTGGCCGAGTACGGCGTGGCCGCGCACTGGCAGTACAAGGAGAAGGGCAAGAAGGGCAGCAACCGCGACGCCGAGCGCTTCACCTGGCTGCGCCAGATCCTGGACTGGCAGCGCGACCTCCAGGACCCGCGCGAGTTCATGGCATCCTTGCGCATCGACCTGTTCCAGGACGAGGTCTACGTGTTCACCCCGCGCGGCGACATCAAGGAGCTGCCCGAGGGCGCGACCCCGGTGGACTTCGCCTACGCCGTGCACTCCAAGGTGGGCGACCACTGCGCCGGGGCCAAGGTCAACGGCAGGCTGGTGCCGCTCGGCACGGCGCTGAAAAACGGCGACCGCGTGGAGATCATCACCGACAACCACCGCAACCCCAGCCGCGACTGGCTCAAGTTCGTCAAGACAGCGCGCGCCAGAACGCGCATCAAGCAGTACATCCGCACCGAGGAGCGCGACCGCAGCATTGCGCTGGCCAAGGAGATGCTGGAGAAGGAAGGCCGCAAGCTCGGCGTCAACTTCCTCAAGGCCATGAAGGACGGGCTGGTCCACAAGCTGGCCGAGGAGTTCTCCTGCACCAGCGTGGACGAGCTGCTCTCCCAGGTGGGCTATGCGCATCTGACCCCGCGCAAGGTGCTCCAGAAGCTCTACGGCCTGCTGCATCCCGGCGAGCGCCTGACCGACAAGCTGGCCGACGAGCGCAAGGCCGCGGAGACCGCCGCACCGGCCGAGGAGCCGCACAAGGCTCCCAAGAAGGGCGAGGGCATCAAGCTCTCCGGCGTGGACGACGTGCTCTTCCGCTTCGCCAGCTGCTGCAACCCGCTGCCCGGCGAGCCCATCGTGGGCTACGTCACGCGCGGCCGCGGCGTGACTGTGCACTCGCTCGACTGCCCGAACATCAAGAACTTCGAGACGGACCGCATCATCTCCGTGAGCTGGGAGGGCGTGGAGGACAAGCCATACCCGTCCAAGATCCGCATCGTGTGCCGCGATTTCAAGGGCGCGCTGACCCAGGTCACGTCCATCCTGACCAGCGAGGACGTGAACATCCTGTCCGGCTCGTTCCAGTCCAACGTGGACGGCAACGCGGTGATGGAGTTCACCGTGGAGGTCAAGGACCTGCAGCAGCTCTACGGCGTGCTGGACAAGATCCGCCTGGTCGAGTCCGTCACCGAGGCCGTGCGCGTGTCATAGCTCTGCGGAGAATGTCGGGCGTTCTGGCGCTGGGAAATGCCCGGCCTAAGTCAGCCTATCTGTTGGCGCGGAAGCGCTCGGTGCCGAGGGCCAGGCCGTCCTGCCCAGGCAGCGTCACCAGGAGCTTGCGCAGACGCGCCAGGCGTTCCTTGGCGGGCGGGTGCAGCGCGGCCCAGATCTCGGGCGGGCCCTGGCGCCTGTGGCTGCGCCCGAATTGCTCGATGCATTCTATGGCCCTGGGCCACTGCTGCGGATCATAGCCCGCGCGGTCGGCCATCTCAATGGCGGCCAGATCGGCCTCGAATTCCAGATTCCTGCCGAGGCCCTGGGACAAGGCCGTGGCGAGCAGATCGTCGAGCATGGCGGTGAACAGCGGGCTCCGCACGCCTGCCTGGTCCACCGTCCCCCCGTCCAGGAAGAATTGCGCTTGAATGGCCCTGGCCCAGAGGTGGCCGAGGGACGCGTGGGCCATTTCATGCGCCAGGACGCAGGCCAGCTGGGCCTCGTTCTCAAGGGCGCCGATGAGGCCTGTGCTCAGCATGACGATGCCGCCAGGCAGGCTGAAGGACACCGGCTCGGGCAGGTCCAGCACCACGACGCGGAAACGTGGCGCTGACCCTGGGGCGAAACGCGCCACAGCCAGGCCGACCATGTTCACATACCGCTGCAGCGCGTTGCCGAAGTCGGCTTTGGCCAAGTGGGGGACAACCCTGGCCGCGAGGTTCAGGCCCACCTGGCGTTCGGGTTCGCCGCCTGGGGGGGCAGCCGCGTGCAGCGTCGGGAAGGCGGCCCGCTTGCCGAGGGGGCGGGGCGGCACATTTGCGAACTCACCGATGCCGCCCTGGCTCAGGAAGTCGTCCAGATCATCGGGACTGATGCGCAGGTCGAGCACACTCCGCAAGGCTGCGCTGCCCTGGGGCAAGGCCGGGGAAGCGGACCTGGAGCTGCGGGCGGTTTCGGCCGCCTCGGCCAGGATCATGCTCTCGGGCGCGGCGTTGAAGATGTCGGCCAGGGCCGGAGGCTGCCGCGTGGCGGCAAGATGCCCCTGGTATATCCAGCCCTGCTGCCCGCCCGGAGCGCTGACCCTGGTCCAGACGCCCTGGACGTAGAGCGGCTGGACAACGGTTCCGCGCGGCAGGCGCAAGAGCACCTCGGCCTGGCCCGAGCGCCAGATGCGCATCGGGGCCTGGTCCACGTCGATCCACAGGGTCAGCTGGGCGTAGGCCCGCCCGGCCAGGAGCACGAGCAGGCAGAGGGCCGTGAGGACCAGGGTGCGCAGATAGAGGCGCAGGTTGACGGCCTGTGCGTTGTACACGGCCTACCTGTAGTCCCCGGTCAGGGTGAACGCGCCCCAGTAGCCGGGGTGCGGGAAGCGGTTCTTCACGTGCAGCATGGCCCGGCGCAGGCTCTCGGCCTTGGGCCGGGTCTGGTACTCGCGGTAGAACTGCTTCATGAGCATGGCTGTGCTGATGTCGCTCACCCGCCAGAGGCTCGATATGAGCGCGTGGGTTCCGGCGTACAGGAAGGCCTGGTTCAGGCCCTGGACCTCGTCGCCGCTGGTGACCTTTCCCAGTCCCGTCTGGCAGGCCGAGAGCACGATGAGGTCGGCCGTGATCCTGAGGTCGAAGATCTCCGCGGCCTCCAGGTCGCCGTCCTTGCCGTTGTCCCTGGCCTTGGGGCCGCCCACGAGCTTGAGGGCCGAGAACAGCGGGTTCACCGGGTCGAACTCGCCGTGGGTGGCCAGGTGGATGATGCCGAACTCGGCTATGTGCTGGGTGATCCAGCTCTTGGTGGCCTTGTCGCGGGTCAGCGCGGTCATGTTCGGGTAGTTCCAGGCCAGCGACCCCACCTCGCGCTCGGCAAAGGGCAGTTCGAGCGACTGGTCGTGCAGGTCCGGGTTGCCCACGGCCAGCACGCGCGTGTTGCGCTCGGCGCGGCGCCGCGCGAGCGTGAAGCGGAACACGCTGGCGCTGGGCAGCTGGAACAGCGGGTAGCGGTCCAGCAGGCTCGACACGCCGTCGGAGAGCGTGGCAAAGGCCAGGGTGTGCAAGGAGTCGTGGGGGATGATCCCAAGCTGCTTCACGCCCGCGAGCTTGGGCAGCACCGGCGCCAGGAGCAGCGTGTAGAGCTCCTTTGAGTGCGTGTCCACGGGCTCCAGGTTCTGGAGCATGCGCCGGTAGGTCAGCACCATGCGGCTTAAGGGTTCGCGGCCGAGCCTGGTGCGCGTCAGGTCCGCGCGCTCGTGGTCCACGGTCCAGCACAGGATCTCGCTCTGCGTGACGTAGTAGGTGAGCAGCGCCACGCCCGGTTCAAGCAGCTGCTGCACCTCGGCCAGGGTCAGCGGGTTCACGCTGACCAGGCTGGCGATGTCCGGCCGGTTGGCCTGGAGTTCCAGGAGTACGTCGCGGTACTCGTCCTGCAGGCGCTTCACGCCCTTGGCGTAGACCTCGCGCTCGTTCTGGTTCTGGGCGCCGGCCAGCAGCGACTCCTGCTCGTGCAGGCGCGAGCGTACGGCACCTATGCGTTCGTAGAGGGCCTGGTCCTCCTTGCGCTGCGGGGTGCGGCGCGTGTTGCCCAAGAGGTCGATGAGGTTGCGCGCGCGGGAGCGTTCGGCCGTGCGGAAGCTCTCGGCCACCTCGCCCATGTCGGCGAGCAGCGTCACCAGGTCCTCGTAGACCACGGCCTTGTCGGCGATGAAGCCGTCTTTCAGCTGGTCCACCTTGAGTTCGGCGCGCATCTCCTCGATGACGCCCACGGCCCGGGTGAGCAGGTCCTTGGCCTCGGGTCTCTTTCCGGCGTTGATGTCCAGCCTCGCCAGTCCGTGCAGCGCGCGCCACTGGCTGTCGCGCAGGCCCATGGCGCGGGAGAGCTCGTCGGCCTGGGTAAAGGCCGCGCGAGCCTTGTCGGCATTCCCCAGGGCCAGCTGGGCCTCGCCCTGGGCCAGCAGGATTTTGGCCTGGTTGATGCGGTTGCCCGTGGCCGCCACGATTGCGAGGGCCTCGTCCAGCAGGGGCAGGGCCTTCCCGGCGTCGCCCATGCGGATGTACGTTTGCGCGATGTTGCGCAGGTCGTAGGCAATGGCCCAGCGCGAGCGGATGGCGCGGTCGATGGTCAGCGCCTCGCCCAGGGTCCCCAGCGCCTTTTCGTGCTGGCCCATGTCGCGTTCGACCAGGCCGCGGTTGTTCAGGGTGGTGGCCACCTCGTCCTGGCGGATGCGCAGGGAGCGGGCCAGCGGCAGGGCGGCGTCCAGTTCGCGCACGGCGCGGTCGTGGTCGCCCAGGCTCCACCAGAGGAGCCCGGCGGTGTTGCGGGCAATGACCTGCTCCAGCACCCAGCCGTTCTGCTCGGCGGTCCGCAGCACCTGGCGCTCCAGGTCAAAGGCCTGCTGGAAGCGCGCCTGCTGCCAGGCGTTGCCCGCCTGCTCGATGACGATGCGCGCGCGCAGGCGCTCATTGGCCTTGTCCGTACCAGCCAGCTTCAGGGCCTCGACGTACCTGGCCTCGGCCGTGGGGAAGTCGCCGACGAGCCGGGCGCAGCGGCCGATGTCGAGTGTGGCCTGGGCCATGTCGGGCTTGCGGTTAAGCGCCGTGTAGATAGCCAGGGCCTGGCCGTAGGCCTCGCGGGCCTGGGCGTACTGGGACAGGCGCAGGTCATGGATGCGGCCGATGCTCATGTACTGCTTGGCCACCAGTTCCTGGGTTCCGGCCTTCTGGGACAGTTTGGCCGCGCCCTCGAAACGGGACAAGGCCCGGTCGAACTGGATGGCGTTCTCCAGCACCGCGCCCAGGCTCATGAGTGCCTCGATTTCCTTGGGCGCGAGCTCGAGGTTGGCCAGCATCTCCGTGGCCTGCTCCAGCACCGGGATGGCCTTGGCGTACTGTTCCAGCCGGGACTGCACCAGGCCCAGGCGCAAGAGCGCCTCGGCCTGGGCCGGGGTGTCCGGGCTGGTCCTGGCCACGAGCAGAACCAGCTCCTGGGCATAGGCCAGGGATTTGTCATACTGCTCCGAGGCGTAGGCGCTCTCGCGGGCATAGGCCAGCAGGTCGGGCAGGTACTTCCGGAATTGGTCGGAAGACCGGGCCACGCGCAGGGCGTTCTCGAACAGGGCCAGGGCCTGGGCATTCCGCCCGGCCTTGAAGGCCTCCTGGCCCGCGCGCACGTAGCGCGCGAACTGGGTGGCGGCAAAGGCCGCGGCCTCCTGGGTGCTTAAGCCCGGATCGCCCAGCAGCAGCCAGGGCGCGGCGTCCTTGGCCATGTTTGGGGCCGTGTTTTGAACCGTAGCACGGGCGTCCGCGGCCGAGTCAACGGCATAAGCCGCCAGGAAGCTCTCGGTAAAGCCCTTGGCGCCCCCGTCCTGGGCAGCCAGCACCGCAGGTACGCCGTAGAGCGAGAGCAGGTGCGCCACCAGCGGCAGGTCCTCGGCCGGAACCTGGGTCAGTACAGCCAGGGCCACGTCCTGCATGGCTGCGGCCAGCCCGGCCAGGGCCACGGGCTCGCCCTTGTCCGTCTCTTTGCCCGGCCCCTTATCCGGCCCCTTATCCGGCGTGAGCGCCAGGAAGCGCACCGGCAGCTCGTCCTGGCGGCTGGGCGCGGTTTGGGCCTCGCGCACCAAAACCCCGGCCACCAGGGTCTGGGCCTGGGCCACGGCCTGAAGCAGTTTTGTTGCGCCGGGTTGCACGGCCTGGGCCTCATAGGCCTTTTGGGCGGACAGGGTGGCGGGCACAGAGCCGGACCCGCTGCCTGTGACGAACAGGAGGTTCCGGCGGAAGGGCTTGCGGGCCTTGAGCGAGCGCACCAGGTGCGTGCCGCTTAGGGCCACGGACCGGGCCGAACGCAGGTCCTGGGCAGGCAGGGCGGTCGGCGCCTCAAAGGCCAGGAGGCGGCGCTCATTCTGGGAAGCCGCCGGAAGGACCGGCTGCGAGCCGTTGCCCAAGGCCAGTGCGCGTACCGAGTCGCTGTCCAGGCGCAGGCCCACCCAGCGCAGGGAGTCGCGGCGCGGCGAGGGCAAAGCAACGATTCGCAGGGCATAGGCGCCCTTGGGCAGATTCTCCATGAGGTCGATGGCCTCGCTGGGCGCAGGCAGGAACAGGCCCAGCGCGCCGGGCGCGTCCAAACGGCCGATGGACTGCCCGGCCTCGGCCTTGAGCGCGCCGAGGCGGGTGACGAGCTGGGCGTGGCGGGCGCGCTCGGCCTGCGAGCCCCCCGCTGCGGCCTCTGCTGCTGCTGCGGCCTCCAGCGACAGTCCGTGCAGGATGGCCAGCCAGTCCTGCTCGGCCTCGCTCGCGCTGATGCGGGCCACGCCGGGCAGGGCTTCGCGGTCCTGGCCCAGGTCGCGGCCAAGGATCTCCTGCTCCTGCTCCAGGCGGCGCGAGAGGCTGGTGCGGTCGTCACCCTTGGCACCCTCAATTAGGGCGCCCTTGGTCGCGGCCAGCCGGGCCTTGAGGTCGCGGATGGCCAGCAGGCGTAGGGATGTGCGGCGCAGGAGCCCGGCCTCGGCCTCGGTGGGCCGGGCCACGCCGAGCCGCCCCATGCGGCCCACGCGCTCCAGCTCGGACAGGCGCTCAGCAAGGTTGTAGGCGTCCTCGGCCTTGTTTGCGTCAATGAGCGCGGCAACAAGGGGGGCAAAAGCAGCGGTGATCTCGCCCGGGCCGCAGGGGGCCTCATCCAGGGGCAGGCTCTGGACCACTGCCAGCGCCTCGGTCAGGCGTCCCAATCCGGCCAGGGCGCGCCAGCGCAGGCCCGGCAGCAGGCCCTGCTCGGACAGGGCCAGGGCGGCCGTCAGATGCCCTGCGCGGCCCTCGTCTTCGCCCAGGCGCAGGGAGAGCTCGGCCAGGTTCAGGTGCAGGGCCGCGTTCAGGGCCAGGGCGCGGCGGCTGCCAGTGGGCGGATTGTCCTTGAACCAGGCCAGGCCCTCGGCCAGGCGCTGGCCTGCGCGGCTGAGCGCGTCCATTTTCAGGGCAACGGAATCGGCGTTGGTTGCAGGCAGCCGTTCGGCCAGGGCCAGGTTGTGCGCGGCCAGGATGTTCTGGAAGGCCGGGGCAGCCAGGGAATCGCCGCCTGCGCCGCCTCCGCTGATGGGCGGATTGCGGCGCAGGGCCGTTGACACCTGGGCTTCTAAACGGCGCAGCTCGGCCAGGCGCGGGGCAAAGTCCTGGGCCGAAACAGGCAGGCGTTGGAGCGTGGCGGCCAGGTCGGCCACATTGAGCGAGGCGCTGACCGGGTTCCCCAGCTCCAGCGCCAGCTCGGCCGAACGGCGGAAGCGCTCGAAGGCCGCGGCCTCGCTGCCGAGCGACGACTCCAGCAAGCCTGCGCGGTGCAGCAGCAGGGCCGCGCCAAAGGTGTCCTGCGGGGCAATGTCGCTGGTGGGGCCCTTCACAAAGGCGCCGGACTGGCGCTCCACAAGGGAAAGCGCCTCCCTGGGCCGTCCGCGCTCCGTGGCGATGCGCGCCAGGAAGGTCTCGGCCACGCGGAGCTCCTGTGCGGCGCTGAAGCCGTAGGCCGCCTGGGAGGCCGTGGCCTTGTCCAGGCTCACGTCCAGGTCGATGTTGATGAGGCCCTTGCCGCGTCCGCCGCCCTTCTTGTCGGCCACGCCGTATTTCTTGACCAGCTCGGGGATGCGCGCAAAACCGTTCTCTGCGGTCTCCAGCAGCCGGTCGCGGTCCTGGCCCGTGGTCAGCCCGGCCTCCATGAAGGCGTTGTAGGCCACGGAGCGCTGGTTGGCCGCGAGGTTCTGGTTCAGGCCCAGGGCCGTATTCAGGGCCAGGGCTTTCTCGAAAGCCTCGCGCGCCTCGCGCCAGCGCCCGGCCTCCTGATAGGCCAGGCCCAGGCGGTCGTAGAGCTCGGCGCGCAGCTGCACGAAGCGCGGCGGGAAGCCCAGGGCCTCGCGCACCTTTCCGGCCATGACAGTGAGCGTCTGCGTGAAGGCCTCGCGGTCGCTGTTCGTGAACGATGGCGGCATGAGCGGCGGCAGCTCGGCCGCGATGCGCTCCTGCTCGCCAAGCAGGGCCTGCACGGCCTGGGCATAGGTGTCCCAGGACCTGTCCGGCGGCGGCGCAGTGGGCTTGATGCTGGCCTCGAAGAGCCGGTTGTTCAGGTCCGACTGGCGCTGGGCCAGCGCCTTGGCCCTGTCCGCAAGGTCGGCCTGGCCAAGGGCCGGGGTCAGCACGCGGTCGAAGACGAACCTGTTGATGCGGCCGAAGACCTCGGAGGCGTACCTGGGCTGGATGCGTTTTTCCACCAGTTCCAGGGACCTGGCAAAGGCCAGGATGGGCTTGTCGCGTTCGCGCGCCTGGAAGGCCGAGGTGCCGAGGCGCTGGTAGAACAGGATCTCGGTCTCCTCGTTGTCAAAGGTGACCTTGGACTCCTGGCGCTTGCGGTACTGCTCGAAGGCCTGGGCATACTGGCCGAGCAGGAAGTGGACGTTGCCGATGTTCAGATCGAGATTGGCGGCGTTCTCCGGGTTCTGCTCTGCTGCGTTCAGGAACCGGGCGCGCTGGTAGGAGTCCAGCGCCGCCTCCAGCCGTCCGCGCTCGCCGTGCACGGTCTCCAGCACCTCGTCGATGTAGCCCAGGGTCTGGTGGAAGTACTCCACCTGGCCGTTTTTCTGGATGGCCTGGCTGACAAGCCCCCTTGCCTCCAGGAGCTGGGCCTTGCCCGGGAGGTAGGTCAGGGTCAGGCCCGTGGCGTAGAGCAGGGTGGCGTTGCCGGGTTTTTCGGCGAGACCCTTGCGGTACTCGGCCAGGGTGGCCGGGATGGCCTTGAGGGCCTCGGCTGCGCGGATAAGGCCCCGGTGCGCGGGCACATAGTCCGGGTCGTCGCGCAGGAGCCCGGCGAAGATGGCCCGGGCGGACGGCACCTCGCCGATGCGCAGCAGATAGTCCCCGGCGGCGGTCGACTTGCGCAGATGCGCGGCCTTGGCCAGCCGGTACAGCCGGTCCTCAAAGGGCCGGGCCGCCATCTCCGTCTCGTAGAGGTCCAGGGCCTGGTGGAAGCGCTCCTCGCGGTACAATATCTCGGCCAGGGCCAGGCGCGCGGCCCCGATCTGCGTGGAGAGCTGCGCGGCCAACTGCGGCGCGTCTTTTTGCGAGGCCAGGGCCCCGTCCAGGGTCTGGCGATAGGCGTCCTTGGCCTTGGTCCACTCGTCGGCGGCGTAGTACACGTCGCCCAGGCGGTTCAGCGCGCCGAGCGAGAGCTTGGGCAGCTCCACGCGCTGCTGGCCGGAAAGGAAAATCAGGGCCTGGGCCTGGTCTTCGGGCTTTTTGCCTGCAGTCTCCACGGTGCGGTCCAGCACGCGCGCCACGGCCAGGTCGGCCCAGGGGCCGTTGTCCGGGTACTCGCGGATGACGCGGGCGTAAAGGGGCAGCACGGCCTGCACCTGGCCGATGCGCGAGAAGGTCTCGGCCTTGAGGAACAGGGCCTCAGCCGCCTGGTCCGGGGCGGTGCCGGGCACGGCCAGCTGGGCGTCGAGCAGGCGCAGGGCCTCGCCGAGCGACCTGGAGTCGCCTCCGACGTCCAGCAACAGCCGGGCCTGCTCCAGCCGGGCCTGGGCCTGGACCTGGGGGTGGCCCGGCTGCACTGCCAGGGCAGAAAGATTTTTGAGGGCGTTCTGGAGCGCGGCCTTGCGGCCCGCGTCGTTCAGGGTCTGCCTGCGCTCGGCCGCGGAAATCAGCAGCAGCGCCCGCACCCGGGCCAGGCCGGACTCGGGCTGCGCATTCAGGGCGCTGGCAGCCTCGAAGGATTGCAGCGCCGCTGTTTCCAGGCCCAGGCCCTCGTACTGGCGGCCTTGCTCAAACAGGGCCTTGGCGGCGACGGTCTTGTTGGTGGCAAATCCGTTGTTGCCAGCCACGCGCGCGGCCTTGTCCAGGGCCAGGATGGTCAGGTGCCGGTCCACCGGGAGTTGCGCAGCCAGGATTTCGGCCAGGCCCAGCAGGTCCCCGGCGCCCTTGTCCGGGATTTCGCCCTCGGGCGGCAGGCTCCAGACATTGGCCGGACCATTTTTCTCGGCGTTGCGCGCGGCGAGATAGTAGAGCCGACCTGCGGCCAGGATGGGCGAGAGGGCCGCGCCCTGGGCCGAGGTCAGGGCCTGGGGCTGGCCTCCCTGTGCGGGGGCACGGACTATGACGGCCGCGAGTGCGCCACCAACGGCCTGCTGGCCTGTTGCCGGGCCAAGGTCCGGGGCCGTGGTGAAAAGCAGGGTCGAGCCGTCCGGGGTGAAGCGCGGGAAGGCCTCGGGCCGGGTGCCGGGCGTAAGCTTGCGGGGCTCGTTGCCAGCCGGACTGGCGGAAAGGTCCATGACGAACACCGAGGCCGTGCCCGTGCGCAGGGACACGAAGGCGAGGGTGCGGCCGTCGGGCGAGAGGGCCGGGCTGGCCGCGTCGCCGCGGGTGTCCAGGACGCGCGGCTGGGCCTTGGGACTGGCCAGGTCCAGGGCCACGATGCGGCGCTGCTGTTCGCCCTCGCCTCGCTGCTGGAAGTACAAGGTCTTTCCGTCCGGGCTGAAGCAGGGCGCGGCGTCCTCGGTGGCGCGGCCGGTGAGCTTCACGGCCTGGGCCTCGGGCCTGGTCAGGTCGAGCAGATAGATGTCGCCCTTGACGTCGTCCTCCGCGCCCACAAAGGCCAGGCTGCGGCCGTTGGGCGAGAGGGCCGGGGACTGGCGGTCGGCCAGGGCCGGTGCCAGGCGCCGGGGCAGCACCGCGAGGGACGCGTCCAGGCTGCGCAGCCAGAGCTCATTGTAGCCGTTGTTCTGCCGGGTGTAGGCCAGCCACTTGCCGTCCGGGGTGATGTCCAGGCCCAGCACGTCGCCGGTCTCGAAGCTGATCTGCACGGGCAGGTTCACGTCCAGGCGGCGCGGCTGGGCGCGCTGGGCCTGGGGCCGCAGGGCCTCGTCGATGACGGCCTGGGCCGATTGGCCGGTCTGGATCATGTTCCGGTCGACGATCTGGTCGACATTCTGGAGAGCGGGCCGGGACTGCGGGGCGGCCTTGGTGACGGCCCTGGGGCTGGCCGCAAGAGACGGTACAGGCCAGGGCAGCAGGCAGAGCGCCAGGCTCGCCCCTACCAGGAGTTGGCGGATGCGGCGTACGTTCATTTCTTCACCGTCCAGGTTCCGTCAGGCGCCTGCAGCTTCTCGCCGGGCCTGGCCGTGTCCACGGCGAGCTTGGCGAACACGGCGCGCACCTTGGGCAGGTCGGCCGGGGTAAGGCTGGCGTTGGTCTCGATGGCCCGGCGCATGACTGCCTCGCGCGCCCGGTTGACCTCGCCGAGCACGGCGTCGAACTCCGGCTGGCGGTAGCCTGCGGCAAAATCCTGCAAATCCTCCGGGGCCTTGTCGCGCGCCAGGGCAAAGCCCTTGAGCAGGCCCTGGTTGTCCTCGCCCGCCCAGCCCAGGCGCTTGAAGGCCTCGATGTCGTCGGCGTGGAAGCTCATGACCTGCATGGCCGTGACCGCGTCCTGCTGCTCGCGGCTCTTGCGCGGCGGGGTCTGGATGCGCCCGAGGGGGTCCACCCCGCGCACCGAGGCCACGAGCAGCGTCTCCTCGGACAGGGAGTTGTAGGAGCCCAGGATCTGGTTCTCCAGCGAGGTGCGCTCGCTGGCCACGTTGACCTTGACCTCGGCCAGGGTGCAGCCGGACAGAACGGCCAGGGCAACGAGGGTGGCAGTCACGAGCAGGCGTTTCATGGGGCGACTCCTTGTGGGGCGGTGTTCCGGACGACCTTGAGCCTGCCGGGCGGGTCTGCCGGATCGCGGCAGATGCCCCCGGCCGAGGCCGAGTTCAGGGTTTCCACGATGGCGGGGATGGGGGCCAGTGCCTTGGTCAGCTGCCTGCGGATGGGCAGGTTGGCCACGGGCAGGCGGTCGATGCGCGGCAGGTCCAGTGCGAAGCCCTTGACCACCACCTCGCCGGACAGGCTCACGTTGCCGTAGGCCATGCCGATACGGACAAGGCGCGGAAAGCCGATGCCCATGAGACGGCGCTGCTGCACGATGGACTCGTTCTGTTCGTCCGGGTCCAGCGCGTAGAGCAGGCGCTCCAGGGTGCGCGGGCCGATCTTGGTGATGTCTGCGCGCAAGGCCAGGCGTTGCAGCAAGGCCTCAGGGTCATTGGTCAGTGGCACGGACAGGGTCACGCGGCCCGCGGTCTCGGCCTGGTCGCCCAGGTCCTTGGCTGCCTTGGCCGGCAGCAGCCGGGCCGGGTCGATGCCGGTGAAGGCGCAGTCGGCCTCCAGGCTGTAGCTGCCGCTGCCCGCGGACTTGACCAGGGCGCTGCCCTGGAGGTTGCCGCCGAGCAGCCCGGCGCGGAAATAGCGCAGGGCCGGGAGCGGGCCGGAGAGGTCCAGGCGCAGGGCGACGTCGCGCAGGGAGAGCGGCAGGCCGCCACTCTTGAACTGGAGCTGGCTGAAGCCCAGGCTGCCGCCGCCGGGCGCAAAGCCGTGCAGGGAGGCGCGGGCGAAGTCGTCGTTGCTGCTGCTCCTGCCGCTGCTGGCCGGGGCCTGGTCAATGACCAGCTCGGACAGGGGCGGCAGGGACTCGGCGCCTGAGGCGGCGCAGCGCAGGCCCGGGGCCAGGGCGAAGCGCTTGTCCAGGCGCAGGGAGCTCGTCAGGCCGCTGATGGAGACCTCCGGCCCCAGGCGCAGGTCCAGGCCCGGGCTGGTCAGCCGCGCGGACAGGGCCAGGCTGCGGCCGCCGGACAGCCGCGCGTCGAACCCGGCCTCGAGGCGGCCTGTGCCGGACAGGCCCTTGGCCTTGGCCGCTGGCGTTGGCAGGTTCTGGAGCCCGGCCTTGAGGTCAAAGCCCAGGGTGCCGTCCATGTGTTCCAGCACGGCCGCCAGGCGGTCCTGGGCGCGGTCCAGCACCAGGTCCAGGCGGTCCAGCACCAGGCGCAGGTTCTGGTCCAGGTCCAGGCCGTCCACGTGCAGCAGCTGGGAAAACTGTAGTGAGCGCGCGTTCTGCTGGGCCGCGTTCACGGTCAGGAGCCCGCGCAGGGGCTTTTCGAGCGGGCCAATGCCCGGCAGCTCGGAGAGCGGGCCAAAGGCCAGGGACCCGGTCAGGCTGGATTCGCGCAGGCCGCCGGTGGTCTTCGCGCGCAGGGGCCGGGGCGTGGAGAGCCCGCGCAGGCGCAGGGTTTCGGCGGGCTGGCCCCTGGTGTCACCCGTTCCGGTCAGGGGCCAGTCCAGGGACAGGTCCGCAAGGCTGAGCACTGCCTCCAGCTCCTTCAGGAAGCCCAGGCGCTGGATGGTCTGGGAGAGCTTCTCCTGCTTGGGCGCAGGGCCTTGCTCCTTTGGCAGCGTGGCGGACAGCTTCCAGTCCAGGGCCAGGCCGCCCGAGCCCTTGGCCTGGCGCGGGAGCAAGGGCGCGGCCAGGGCCAGGAGCTTCTGCGCGTCCAGGCCCAGGCTGCCGCTGCTCTGCACGTCGCTGCCGGCCATGCTGGCCAGGGCCGCGCAGTGCAGGGCCTGGCCCAGGTCCAGGGTGAGCCTGGCCTCGGTGACGTTGGCAATCAGCGGGCCCTGGCTGCCGGGAGCGCCCGCGAGGCGGATGTCCGGGGCGCTCAGGCGCAGGGCCAGCGGGGCCTCCAGGGGCTTTTTGCCGGGCGCAAAAACGCGCAGGACCGGGATGTCCAGGGCCAGGGCGTCCAGGCTGGCAGAAATATGCTTGTCGGCCGGGAGGTTGGCGCGCAGGGCAAGGGTCTTGGTCAGGCCGGGCACCTGGGCCTTGCCAGGAAGGTCGATGCCCTGGGCCTCGGCGTTCACGTCCAGGCTGGCCGCGCCGGTCACGCCGAACAGGGCGGCCTGGTTCAGCGCCAGGCCGTCCACCCTGGCCTTGAGGCCTGCTTGGCTGCGTTTCACGCTCATGGGGGTCTTGCCCTGCAGGCGCAGCCCTTCCATCGACACCGTTGCGCTGGCTGTCAGGCTGCCGGGCGCGCTTGCCTGGGCCTCGCCGGGCAGCATGGCCTCCAGGGAATCCAGGCGCAGCCGGGCCAGGGCCAGGCTCAGGCGCTCGGTCCCGGAGCTGCGGGTGAGGTTGCGCGCGTCCACGACCAGGCCCTGGATGCTGCAAGCGAGGTTGGGCTTCTGCCCGGCCTTTTCAGGCAGCTCAGCCTGGAGCTTCAGGCTTGCTGCGTCCAGGGTGGCAGCGCCCAGGCCCAGGCCGGGCGGCAGCCAGGCCCGCGCCGCGGCAATGAGTTCGTCGAGCTGCAGGTGCAGGGGCTGCACGGCCAGGGTGATCGTGGGCTTGCCCTGGTTCAGGCCGCTCACCTCGCCCTGCCAGCGCAGGGCGCTTTTGCGCAGCAGGTTGAGGGTGCCGGGCAGATGCACGGTCCCGGCCTGGAGATCGAAATCCGCCTCCTGCAGCAGGTTCAGCTTCAGCGGGCCCACGGCCTTTGTGCCCAGCGGTCCCCCAGCGGCATGCAGGGCGTCGGCAAAGGCCAGCAGGCCCAGGGCCAGATGGTCCGGGTCGGGCTGGGACAGCGTCAGGCCCAGGGCCAGGCTGCCCGAGACCTCGGGCAGGGCAGCGCCCAGGAGAGGCTTCAGCGGTGCGCTGGCCTGGCGCAGGTCCAGGCGCAGGTCGGTCTTGAAGCCGCGGGCCACGCTGCCCAGGGCGGTCAGGTGCAGGCCCGGGGCCTCGACCTGGGCGGACAAGCGCGCCTGGGCCGGAGCCAGCAGCCCGGCCTGGTCGATCAAGCCGTCCAGCGCGGCCGTGAGCCGCACCGGAGCCAGCTCGTGGCCGTCCTGGAAGGCCGTGAGCCCGGCGGTGAGGCGCAGCGGACCGTTGTCGAGTCCTGGCGCATCCAGGCGCAGGGCCATATCGCGCAGGTCGAGGGTGCTGTTGTTGGCCAGGATCAGGCGCGCGGCAATGTCCGAAAGCTCCATCTGCACATGCGCGTCAGCCCGCCTGGGCCCTGGCTTGAGGCCCTGGCGCAGGGCCGCGAGGCCGTCCCTGAGCAGCTGGGGCAGGGGCTTAACCGGCGGCTCGGCTGGGGGTTCGGGCTGTCCGCCCTCCAGCCGTTGGCGCAGGCGCAGGCCGGACAGCTCCACGCGCAGGCGCAGGTCGCGGCGCAGGGCAGGCAGCAGGCCGAGGTCTACGTGCAGACGCGTGAGCGAGCAGAAAAAGTCCTCGTCCTCCAGGCTGCCGCGCCCGATGAGCAGGCCCTCCAGGCGCAGGCCGTCGGACCAGCTTAAGGAAAGCAGGCGCAGGGAGGCCGGTTTGCCCGTGGCCGCGGCCAGCGTCTGCTTGACCTTGGCGCGCGCCCAGTCCGAGGAGACCAGGGCCGGAATGGAGAAGATGAGCACCGCCAGCAGCAGGGACAGGGCAGCCAGGGCCAGCACGGAGCGGCGCAGCCAGGTGCGCCGGAACAGGGGAATCTCAGGCTCCGGCCTGTCTTCAGACATCACCGCTCCGCTTTGTTCGGACGTGCTCCACGGCCTTCAGCGCGGGCGTCCGCGCGCCCGCCCGCAAGAGGGACAAGGGTTCAAGCTATTCCAGGCGTATTTTGCAAGAACACCAGCGCGCTGGCAACAAATATTGTTCTGAGGCTGTCCTGGCCCGTGAATTGCTTTGGCCCTCCCCAGTCGTCTACGAACACGAGGAGCGATCCATGGCAGTCAGCGTCCGGTCCAGATTAATTTTATCGAGCTTTGTTGGTATATTGGCAGTGGCCGGAGGGGGTCTGCTCCTGTCCGTTCCTGGCCCCACCGAGCTGCTCGGCACTGCGACTGAATTAACATTTTTGCAAGAAACAGCTGTAAATGGCAGTCTGTACAGCGGGCTGGTCCTGCTCTGCGCAGGCTTTGGACTTCTCTGGGTTGAGTTTATAACCTACAAAGATGACATGGCTTTTTCAGAGACCCTGCAGGCGCGTCTGGCAACCTCGACCCAGGCTGCGCAGCTGACAAAAACGCTGGCCGCATACGACAGTTCCGTCATGTCGCGTCAGCTGCTCCTGGCTGCCCTGGGCGGCCTGGAGGCCGCGGCCGGACTGGCGTCGGAGCTGCGCGCCAGCGTGAGCACCCAGGAACAGGCGGCGCAGGCGGCTAGGTCCGAGACAATCCTGGTGCGCGAGCGTTCCGAGGCCTCCCGGCGCGATGGCCTGCTCTCGGCCGCGCGCACGCTGGGCCAGGCCTCCGCGCAGGGGTGAACCGGAGACGTCCGCAACGCTGCAAAACAGAAGGGCTCCGGCGAACCGGAGCCCTTTTCCATTGGTGCAGGGCTGGGTTACTTGGCCGTGATGACGCCGCAGGCCACGCGCGGGCCGGAATTGCCCGCAGGCTGGGTGGTGAAGTCGTCGGGCTGGGCGTGGATCACGACGCCGCGGCCCAGGATGTTGCCCGGGCCGACCTCCAGGGAAATGCCGTCCATGAGCGCCTCGAAGCGCGCCTGGCCGTCGGCTCCGGCCACGAGCATGGGCAGGTCCCCGGCGTGGTGGTCGGGCCTGGCCGGGTCGCCGTGGTGCTTGGCAAAGGGGTTGAAGTGCCCGCCCGCGCTGGTGCCATCCGGGGCGCTGCAGTCGCCCTTGTCGTGGATGTGGAAGCCGTGGGCGCCCGGGGTCAGGCCCGTGAACTGGCCGCGGATGAGCACCTTGTCGTCCTGCTGGGCAAAGGTCATGGTTCCGGCCGCGGTGTTGCCCTTGGTCGGCTGGAGCATGGACTCGGCCACAGGGCCTTTGGCCGCACAGGCGGTGAGAAAGAGCACGGAGAACGCTAAAACGAGCAACTGGCGCATGGTTCCTCCTAAAGTGGGGTTACTGAAAATGCTCAAGCTTATTGCCTGTTGGGTTCCAAAGGTCAAGGCCTGGCGCGAAAAAACAGGGGCGCCTGTGCGGCCTGGCCCATTCACCGTCTGGAGTTGCCCAGCGCATTGCCGGCTGATCCAGGTTGACTTGGGGGGAAGATCTACAGGAAAGTCGGGGGAGGGCAGCAAGGG
>Ga0007792_10000303_pt1 | contig 17868 bp, 19 predicted proteins | sample CryBogmetaGMA6M_FD_60371 | JGI IMG/M metagenome (GOLD analysis project Ga0007792, IMG submission 60371) | Freshwater microbial communities from Crystal Bog, Wisconsin, USA - MA6M | ecosystem: Environmental > Aquatic > Freshwater > Lake | place: Crystal Bog, Wisconsin, USA | collected 2009-07-06
TAAAAAAATATCGCAGGCTTGTTCTCTAATGAAAGAAGTTGTCGTGAATTCTATAAATAATAAAATGAAATCAATAAGATAAGCATAATAAAAAAACATGGAGGTTTTTATGACACAAGATGAGTTGAAAGCTATTAAATCAGACAAGATAGTGGATGCGAGAGGTTCTTCTTGCCCAGGACCGTTATTGGAGGCAAAAAAAGGCATAGGTGCTGTAGCAGTAGGTCAGATTATAGAGATATTAGCAAATGATCCAGGGACCAAAAAAGACATACCAGCGTGGTCTTCAAAAGTTGGACAGGAGTGCTTGGGAGTAATAGAAGATCCATCATACGACAGAATTTTTGTTAAAAGACTCAAATAAATAATCAATAGTAGTATGAGGTTAATAGTGCTTTTAAAAAAATGGAGATAATTTCTGAATACTATAAAAGATAAAACACAAACTAAAGCAAAGATACTTCTGATAACTATGGCGCGCAGTTCTTATTTAGCGGCGGACGCTTTAGGTCAATTGCATATGGAATACTCTGCTGATGTATATATTATAAAAACTCTATATCCTGGAATATTACCTGCGTATTTTTATTTGGATTCATTTCAAAAAGGGATAGATGGAATTATCGTTGCTGCCGCAGGGGCAGATTGTCCGATAGAGGATTCATACAAACAACTGTCTGAAAATATTAAACAGGCTCATGCCACTATGACTGAAAAAACAATGAATGTAAAAAGATTAAGACTTACTGCTATTTGTTCGGTTTGTACAAATGCACTATTAAAGGAAATAAATCAAATGTCGGAACTAATTAATAAAGAAAAATCAGAAGGTAGATTATGAAAAAATATCATTCCATAGTTGTGGGCGCTGGTATTGCAGGAATGGAAGCTTCTCTAAATCTGGCTGCACAGGGATATAAAGTATTGCTTGTTGAAAAAGAACCTTCCATAGGCGGCAATATGATAGGGCTGTCAAAAGTATTTCCTACGCTTGATTGTTCTTCTTGCATAACAACACCAAAAATGTCAGAAACAGCACATTCTGATAATATAGAAGTAATGACATACGCTGAAGTTTCTTCAATAGAAAAACAAGAGACAGGTTTTAAGGTAACTGTGCTAAAAAAACCTCGTTATGTGAGTGAAAAACATTGTATCGGATGTAAAAAATGCGAGGATGTCTGCCCGGTATATGTAAAGCATGAATTTGAAAGAGAGTTAGGTGCCAAAAAAGCTGTATGCATACCATTTACAACTGCTATACCACAAACAGCAGTTTTAGATCCAAAATACTGTATGCAGTGCGGAAAATGTTATGATGTGTGTCCAACTGAACCTAAATCAATAGAGTTTGATCAAGAACCTGAAACTTTAGATTTTGAGGCCTCTTCTGTAATAATTGCTTCTGGTTTTAAACTTACAGATATAGATAGAAAGAAAGAATACTCAACTGGAAAAGAAAAAAATGTAGTAGCCGCAATGCAAATGGAAAGGATATTAGCACCAAGTGGGCCATTTGGTTCTGTCATGAGACCATCGGATGGAAAACTTCCAGAAAATGTGGCTTTTATTTTATGTGCAGGTTCGCGTGATAAAAGTATAGGTGTTCCTTATTGCTCACGAGTGTGTTGTATGTATTCAATAAAACAAGCCATGCTGTTATCAGGCGCATTGCCGATAGCGGATATTACAATATATTATATGGATATAAGGGCTTTTGGTAAGGGGTATGAACAATTTTATAGAAATGCTGAAGCCATGGGAATAAAGTTTGTCAAAGCAAAAGTTTCAAAAGTCAAAGAGCTTGAAAATACTGATCTTGAACTTTCTATCGAAGAAATAGAAACATCTGGTTCACCAAAAAAAATAGTTCACGATCTTGTGATAATGGCAAATGGAATACTTCCTGAAATAGACCAACTAAAAATGTCAAATGTTGGCACTGACAAATATGGTTTTATAAAACAGGAAAAAATGAAGTATGACCCGCAGGTGACAAATATAGAAGGGCTATATTTTGCTGGAGTAGCTGGCGGTCCTAAAGATATAACTGATACAATTGCAGAAGCTGGCGCGGCCGCTATGAAGGCATCAATTTATATTAATAGTAATAAATAAAATATTATTTATAAAAGAACAAAATATGTAAAGGATGGAAGAAATGACTGAATTAGAAAAAACAAATGACGCCCCACGCATCGGAGTTTATGTTTGTCATTGTGGAGGCAATATATCTGATGTCATAGATGTAAAGCGCGTCGCTGAAGAAATAGGAAAAATGTCCGGAGTGACACTTTCTACAGATTATATTTTTATGTGTTCTGACCCAGGACAACAAAAAATAAAAGAAGCTATTAAAGCTGGAACTATAAATAGAGTTGTGGTTGCGGCGTGTTCCCCAAGATTACATGAGCTGACCTTTAGAAGGGCTTTAACTTCTGTTGGGCTTAATCCATTTCTTCTTGAACATGTAAATATAAGAGAACAGGGAAGCTGGGTTCATAAAATGGATCATGAGGGTGCAACTGAAAAGGCGATTAGACTCGCACGGGGTGCAGTGGAAAAAGTAAGGCTTGCAAAACCCCTTGATATGCTTGAAATAAAATCATTACCATCGGCACTTATAATAGGAGCAGGTCCTGCCGGTTTACGAGCAGCAGCTGATTTAAGTCGCAGAAACTCAACTGTTTATCTTGTGGAAAAGACTCCTTTTACAGGTGGAAATACTGTAAAAATGGGAAAACTATATCCTACTAAGGAAGATGCAAAGGAAATAATAAGTAAGCTTAATGAAGGAATACATAATAATTTAAAAGTAGTTTTATTTACTAATGCGGAGATTGTTGATTCGGTTGGTGGTATAGGAAATTTTAAAACAAAAATAAAACAAGTGTCGCGCGGTATCTTGTCTCCAATGACGGTAGCTGAATTTAAAGAGGCACAAGCGGTATGTCCTGTAGAAGTAGATGATGAGTTTAATTATAAAATAAGTAAAAGAAAAGCAATATATATGCCATATGATACTGCATATCCACAAATGCCGGCAATAGATTGGAACAACTGTAATCAATGTGGTAAATGTGCGGAAGTTGCAAATGGAAAAATTGACCTTAATAAAAAAGAAGAACTTATAGAAATAGAAACTGGTATTGTTATTGTAGCTACAGGCTATGAACATTATCAGCCATATGAAGGGGAGTATGGTTTTGGAAAAAATCCTAATATAATTACACTTCCACAGTTAATTAGAATGCTTGACGAAAAAGGACCAACTAAAGGAGCAATTACTTATAAAGGAAAGAAAATAAAAAATATAGGTTTTATACATTGTGTTGGTTCCAGGCAACAAGATGGTGCGGATTCTAATAATCCAGAAAAAAGATTAAATGCACATTGCTCCAGAGTTTGTTGCACGGCTACGCTTCAGGCAATAAATGAAGTGAAAGAACAAATGCCAAAAGTAAATATATATGATTTATATCAGGATATAAGGACATACGGTAGAGATGCTGAAGAGCTATATTATGAAACGGCTTCAAAATCAGGAACTTTATTTTTTAGATATAATCCAATGCAATTACCAAAGGTGACTGTTGATAAAGATTCAATAAAGGTTGTGGTCAAGGATTTGCTAACACAAGGTGAAGAAATGGAAATTGAAATGGACATGCTCGTGCTGGCAACTGGCATGTTGCCAGGGGACCCTGGAGTATTTGCAGATAAATATAAAATGCCAAAATCAATAGATCGATTTTTGCAGGAAGTGCATCCAAAACTGCGTCCTGTGGAAACCGCAATTGGTGGTATCTTTTTGGCAGGAACAGTTCAGGCCCCTTTTGATACTACTGAAACTACCGCTATTGCAGCAGCAGCAGCTGTAAAGGCCGCATCTATTTTAGAAGGTGGAACAGTACATTTGGAACCATTTGTAGCAGTGGTTGATAAAATAAAATGTAAAGGGCATGGTAATTGTATAAAAGTATGTCCAGCTGCTGGCGCTATATTTATTAATAAAGAAAATAATAAAGCAGAAGTAAATCCAGTGCTCTGTATTTCGTGTGGAAACTGTGTGGCTGTATGTCCTGAAAGAGCAATAGATGTCCAAGGTTTTGAAATAGAAAAATTTGAAAAAATTGTTGATGAAATTATAAAAGTTTAAGTTTTAAAAATGAAATTATTGAGTGTTTTAGATTTTGAAATTTGAGTATTGTTGCAAACAAAGGAGAAAGACATGAAAGGTATTGAGGCAATAAAAAAGTTTAAAGAGAAGCATGGTCCTTTACAAAAAGAACTTTTGGATTGGATAAGATTTTGCAATACCTCAATGGTATGTATAAGAAAAAAAATGAAGGAAGAACCAATCACTGCACCTCAAGCGGCAGAAGCTGCTGGAATAAAATCAAATGAAGCGTTTTGGATTATTAATGCTATGAGAAAATATGGAGAAGTGGTAATAGTGGGGGATGATAATGGATATAAAAAGTATAGCTTGAAGGAAAACATAAAATGATAAAAGTTAATCCTGAATTGATAAAAGATATTAAGAAATATGGCGCTTTTGATGTGTCTGCCTGTTTTAATTGTGGCAATTGCACAGCGATTTGTCCTTTATCCACAGAAAAATATTCATTCCCAAGGCAAATGATAAGAAGTGCGAGCATAGGGGATGAAAAGACAATTCTTTCAAAGAAAGAAATGTGGTTGTGTTATTATTGTGGTGAATGCTCAAAAACTTGCCCGAGAGAAGCTAAGCCAGCAGCTTTTATGGCGGCAGCAAGACGCTATGCAATAGCTAAAGCTGATTTGACAGGCATAACAGGACTTTTATATAAATATCCAATATTTAATTTTATTTTTATGTCTATAATGGCAATAGTATTCGGTCTTTTTATGTATGCAAACAGGGTAGAGGCAAGAAGTACAGAAAAAATTATAGAAATATTTAATATACCATACCATCTTATACATACGATTGGTTTGGTAGTTATAGTATTAGCAACTTTGACTCTTTTGTCTGGTATGTTTATTATTGCTTTAAGAGAAATAGATGTAAAATATATATTTGAATATTTAAAGAAAAATAAAAAGTTGCTTTTTGATTTAAAATATATTTTCAAACTTGTTAAAAATGTGATATTGACAGTTGGTCAGGAATTGTTTGCTTTCAAACGATTTAGGGAATGCGATGAAGAAAAAAAGGAAATACCATTTATGCTAAAACCATGGTTTTTGCATGCTACTGTGGCATGGGGATTTATGGGTTTGTTTTTATCTACTGTAATTGATTTTTTGTTTAAAGATCCAGCCATAAAAGTGGCGCTTTGGTATCCTCCAAGGTTTTTAGGTATAGTATCTGGTATAGTATTACTTTATGGGGCAACCGTGATTATTATAAAGCGCTTAAATGTCAAAGAAGTGAATTATGCTAACAGCACATTTTCTGACTGGTGGTTTATAGGAAATCTTTGGTTTATTGGTTTAACGGGATTTGTATTAACTGTATTGGTATATTTGCCGTCAGTAAATCAAAAAACAGCAGATATTTTATTTATATTTCATGTGGCACCAGCAATGCAAATCGTAGTTATGGCGGCATTTACAAAATTGGCGCATGTTTTTTATAGAACGCAGGCTTTAGTAGTACATAATCTTAAAGAACAAATTACTAATTTCAAATAGGAGGTGTTGTTATGGCAGAAGAAACAAAGAAACTTTCAATTATCTGTTTTTCAGGAGATTTTGACAAGGCACTTGCGGCAATGGTTTTAACAAGCGGTGGAAGGGCTTTTGATTATGAAGTAAACTTATTTTTTACTTTTTGGGGACTTAATATTTTGAAAAAAAGAAGTGGACGCAGGCCAGGCAAAGGCATGTTTATGCAGAAAATGTTTAATATGTTAATGGGCGGTCGCAATAATCTGCCTCTTTCAAAGTTTAATTTTGGTGGTATTGGGCCAGAACTTATGAAGGGAATAATGAAAAAGAAAAATATCAAAGATGTGGATGGTATGCTCCAAGATGCAATACAATTAGGAGCAAAAATTTATGCTTGTGATATGGCAATGAGTGTAATGGGCGTTTCAAAAGATGACCTGATAGATGAAATAACAGATATAGTTGGAGTTGCCACATTTATAGCAAATGCTGAAGGTGGACAAGTACTTTTTATTTAAAGAGCAGTTTAATACAAAAAAGAGCTTAAAAAATTATATAGCAGGCAGTATTTAATAGCTTTTTCCTTTTAAAAGCTATCATTTAAGCCTGCTATTTTTTTGTCTATATTGTTTAAAATGTGCTATATTATATGTATTAAATGACAAATACAGTATTGAAAGGAAATGAATTGAAAGCAATATCTCTCTTGTCAGGCGGATTAGATAGCACACTTGCTACGAAAATTATTAAAGATATGGGTATAGAAGTAATAGCCCTTAATTTTACATCTCCTTTTTGTCAGTGCGGGGGCAAACATAAAGATGGGTGTAAACATAAGGCACAGGAAATGGCCGAACAGTTGGGCGTAGAACTTAAAATGCTCAATAACTCTGTAGAGTTTATAGAAATAATCAAACATCCCAAGTATGGTTATGGGAGTGGAGCAAATCCGTGTATAGATTGCAGGATATTAAAGTTTAAGACGGCAAAGAAATATATGGAAGAAATAGGCGCATCATTTATTATTACTGGTGAGGTTGTAGGACAAAGACCTATGAGCCAAAACAGACGGGCAATGGATATTATAGAAAAAGATAGCGGTTTGGATGGATTGATAGTCCGTCCTTTATGTGCAGGACATATGAAACCTTCTATTCCTGAAGTAAATGGCTGGATAGATAGAAGTAAACTTTTATCCATTGAAGGTAGGAGCAGAGAAAAACAATTAGATCTTGTAGATGAGTTTAAAATAGAAAATCACGCTTGCCCTGCCGGGGGTTGTCTGCTAACAGATAAAAATTTCAGTATGAAGATAATGGATTTAAGGAAATCAGATATGCTTACCCTACCTAATGCCAGACTTTTTGTATATGGAAGATATTTTGCAGTAACTGATAAGTTTAAAATGGCTGTGGGAAGAGATGATGCTGAGAATAAAATGGTACAAAACTTTGCTTCTTCTGGAGATTTGCTGATAATTCCAGAAGCAAAAGGACCGACTGCTATAGGTCGTGGAGATGTTAGTGATGAAAATATTAAAATAGCTCTAGGTATAATAGCTCATTACTGTAAAAAGGATAAGGAACAGATTTTGAATTACAAGGTCTTCCCTGAAGAGTATAAAACCACACGAGTGGATGAAGTGCCTGAAGTGGATCCAAAACCATTCTCGGTAAATGTGGTTTAATAAAAAGGAGTATTTATAATGAAAAAAGAAAATCCATTATCACCAAAGCCAGAGATAAAATATGAAACCAGAAATGGAAGGAAAGTAACGGTTATTTCAGGGCTACAGACATATGGGCAGTTTCGTTTGAGTGAGATTGCCAGAACTTTAAAAGGTCTTTGTGCTACAGGTGGAACAGTGAAGAATGGAAGAATTGAAATTCAGGGAAATAAGGTAGCGGAAGTAGAAGCATGGTTTCAAAAAGAAAAGAAATAAGGTATGTTTTTTAGACGCTTATTAGGAAAATCGGGGTGAGTGAAGTGGACGAAGATATAAAACTTATGCTTGAACTAAAAGCTGGTCAAAGAGCCGCGTTTGACAAAATTCTTGATAAATATGAGAAATCGATAGTAAATTATATATATAGATTTACTGGTTCTAAGGAAGATGCAGAAGATTTAGCTCAGGACACTTTCATAAAAGTTTACAATGCCGCCGCAAAATATACTCCTTCAGCAAAATTCACCACATGGTTATACCGTATAGCTTCAAATGTCAGTATAGATTATCTTCGTAAAAGAAAAAAATTAATAAATACAAGTAGTTTGGATGAACAATTTGAAACAGAACAAGGAACGATAAAAAAAGAAATTGCTGATATAAGAGAAGGTAGTGTTTTAGAAAAAGTTGAAAAAGAAGAGAAAAATAATGAAATTCAAAAGGCATTATTAGCATTGCCTGTGAATCAGAGGTCGGCAATTGTGCTTAAAATATATGAGGATAAACCCTATATAGATATAGCTGTTATTATGGGGATATCAGTTTCTTCGGTTGAATCATTGATTTTTAGGGCAAGACAGGCTTTAAAAGATAGGTTAAAAAGATAGAATTCAGTAATTGTCAGTATTTCAAAAAAATAATCCAAAATACACCGCAAGTTTTTACCCATGCCTGCGTTTATATATTAGGAACGAAAATTATCATAAAGGAGATACATTATGAAACATAAAGAAATATTAAGCAAAATTGGTGCTTTATTAGATGGTGAAGTTAAAGCTGAACAAAAAGATGAAATAATGCAGCATATTAGCACATGTCAAGAATGTTCAAATGAATATAAATCTTTATTGGAATTGGATGCGAATATGAAAAACCTTACTGACCTAAATCCTCCTTTGTATTTCAGAGAAAAACTGGATAGAAAAATAAAAGAAAATAAAGTAAGCACTTTTGAATTTAATATACTGAAATTAATCCCAACAAGTGCTGTGCTTGCGGCATTTGTTTTATTTGTTTCAACTTTTATTATTGTGTCTCCTTATATATATGCCACAGATAGTCAGGACCTGCCAAAGCAGGTTGTAAACTCTATAAAATCAGCCGTAGTCACATGCATGACTGCTTCTGTTTTTTCCCCAGCGGCTTTTGCAGCTTTTTGTGACAGCTGTAGTATGAATATGTGTGAGTGTTGTAAAACAAAAGATAAAAATTATGTATGCCATTGTGGAGGTCACAAACATGGGAAATAAAAGTAAAGTAGCAGTATTAGCATTGGTCGGTGGAATCGCATGTTTTTTAAACTTGTTTGGTATTGAAAAGGCTGCACTTGCAATTACAGCAGGTTGGTTAGCATTAAAGGAAATTGATTTGGAAGCAAAAACAGGCAGATATTTGGCATATGCGGGTATTATTTTAGGGTTCTTGTATATAGTTGTAATTACAATTTTAATAATAGTAAAGGGACCAGAATTTATCACAATGATACAGAACTTAAAAGGAAAATAAAATGAAGAAAATATTAGCAGTAGTCATGCTTATAACGATGACTTTAACTGGATTAATTAAAGGTGAAACACTGATTATTACTGAGAGTGCTGTTGTAAAAGCCGCTCTTGAAAATAATCCAGCTTTAGTAGTCGCCAATAAAATGGCTGATGCGGCAGATGCTGCTTCGCACAAGGAATTATGGTTGCCTAATCCTATGGTTGGAATTGAATATATGGGAGTAGCTGATTCAGGTGTAGCTTTAGGAACTGCTACAGGAAAAAACTTAACTGTTTCGCAAGTTGTTCCTTGGCCATTTAAATATGTTTGGAAAATTGGAGCTGCTGTGTCTCGTTCGGATTATGCAAGGTATATGGCGAAAATGAAAGAACAGGAAGTGATAAGCAATGCAAGACAAGCATTTTATGAATTATATAAAATAAACAAGACAATAGTAATTACGCAAGAAGCTTGTTCCATAGTTAAGGAGTTTTCGGAAATAGCATTTGCTAAATATAATAGTGGTGGTCAATCACAGCAAGATGTATTAAAGGCTGATATAGAAAATCAGACATTACAAAATGAATTGCAGTCTTTAAAAAGATTAAAACAAATCGCAATTGAAAAAGTTGAAGTATCAACAAACTGGGTACTAAATCTAACATCTACTGTATTTGATTTAGCTGAACCAGAGTTACCTGTCTTGAAAAATGATTTTGATAAAGTAAAGGAGCAGGTACTTGCAAACTCTCCTATAGTAAAAGCAGCTGTGGCTTCTGCAAATATTGCTGAAAATATGAGTAGCATGGCAATTTCAGACTATATACCAGACCTAAAATTAACATATAAAAAAATGATAGATCCAAATACTTCTGGTTATTCTTTAATGGCTGAAGCCGAAATACCACTTTGGTTTCTAAACAACCAACAGGCTGATATAGGAGAAAAAGGAGCTATGGCTGAAGCTGGCAAAAAAGATGTTATAAATATAAGCAATAATGCAGTGCTTCAAGCAAGGGAACATTATGAAATAGTAAGTTCGGATTTTAAGACACTGGAGTTATATAAAAATAAACTTATACCACAACTTCAAGCAGCGGTTAAGTCTATGACTGCAAATTATAAAAGTAAAAAAGCTGATTTTATGGAACTTTTGGATTCGCAGCGCATGTTACTTGAAATGCAAAAAGATTATTACATGAAAATGGAAGAATATCTAATGCACTATAGAATGTTAGAAGAACTTACAGAAAAATAATAATTACAAATATCAACAGGAGGAATAAAATGAAAAAGTTTATGATAATTGTGGTAATGTCAGTTTTAGTAGTGATTATAATTGCTACTGGGTGTTCAAATGTAAAGCCTGTAGCAAAAGTTCAAACATCAGGTGCTGCACAGCTTGTGCAATATACTTGTCCTATGCATCCAGAAGTAATATCGGATAAGCCAGGGAAATGTCCTAAATGCGGAATGGAATTAGTTGTAAAATAAATTATAAATAATGATTTAAGTGAAAAAAGGAGTTCTAAGATGAAAAACAAAAAAGTTCTCATACTGCTTGCTATTCTTGCATTAATTATTGGGGTTGTATTTATTTCGTGTGCAAAACATTCAGGGGAGAAACAATTATGGACCTGCCCTATGCACCCAAGTTATATAACTGATAAAGCAGGGGACTGCCCAATATGTGGAATGAAGTTAGTTAAGGTAGAAAAAAGCATAAGTGAAGAACCCAAAGAGCAGAAAAATCAGAACGCAATAGCAGATCATATTGCGGTAAAAATTAGTCCTGAAAAACAGCAACTGATAAATGTAAGACTTGATAGTGTTGCTATACGGCCGCTTGCAGTAATGGTAGAGGCATCAGGTGTGGTAGCAAATGATCCGGAATTGTATTATGTGGAAGAGCAACTTATTGCAGCGGACAAGGCATATAAAAGTGTAATAAAAAGCGGGAGCGTAGGAGACATACAGGATGCTAAAAATAGTTTGAAATCAGCACAAACACGCATGAAAATTATGGGATTTGATATAAAACAGATTAAAGCGATTGCTTTGAAAAAGTCGCCTGATAAAAGTTTGCTTGCAACTGGAAATAACCTCAAGTCATGGATTTACGCTCAAGTATATCAAGATGATTTAAATAATATAAAAAAAGGTGCTTTAGTTGAAATTACTTCTGTTTCAACAGGAAGTGTTAGTTATAAAGGAAGAGTTGTTGCTATTGATCCTTCACTTAATGCTGAAACAAGAAGTGCACTGGTAAGAATAGCATTTATTAATAAAAACTTTTTGCTCAAAACAGAAATGTATGTGGATGTAAAAATAAAGTCTTTTAAAGGAAGGTATTTGTCAATTCCAGAAGAAGCGATTATTAACTCAGGCACAAAACAGATTGTTTTTGTATCAAAGGAAGATGGATATTTTGAACCAAGAAATGTAGAGCTTGGCGAAAAGATTGGTGATTATTATGTGGTTAAAAACGGGTTACTTGAAGGCGAGAAAATAGTGGTTAATGGAAACTTTATGATTGATTCGGAAAGCCAGTTAAAAGCCGCACTCACTGGGTTTAGTGAAAAGAATAAGAAATAATAAAAGGAGTTATTATGATAAATCGTATTATTGAATGGTCAGCAAAAAACAGGTTGTTTGTTATTTTAACATCTGTTTTTTTAATTGGCTGGAGTGTATGGTCAATTAAAAATGTACCGCTTGATGCAATCCCTGACATGACAGATACTCAGGTAATTATTTATTCATCATGGGATAGACCACCACAGATTATTGAAGATCAGGTAACTTATCCTATAGTATCAGCATTACTTGGAGCACCTAAGGTAAAAGATGTACGCGCTTTTTCTGATTATGGTTTTTCTTATGTTTATGTAATATTTGAAGATGGAACTGATGTTTATTGGGCGCGTTCTCGCGTACTTGAATATTTATCAAAGATACAAAGTCAATTACCGCAGGATGTAAAAACGGAAATTGGACCAGATGCAACAGGTGTGGGTTGGGTATATCAATATGCACTTATAGATAAAACAGGTAAAAATTCACCAGAGCAGTTGCGCGCTTTTCAGGACTGGAACTTAAAGTATGCTTTGCAATCAGTAAAAGGTGTTGCTGAGGTTGCCTCTATCGGTGGTTTTCAAAAACAGTATCAAGTTATAGTTTCTCCGAATGCACTAAAAGCTCAGGGTATACCGCTTACAAATGTTGTAGATGCGATTAGAAAATCAAATGAAGCAGCAGGAGCAAGATTGCTGGAGTTTTCTGGTGCAGAGTATATGGTTAATATAGGCGGTTATATAAAAAATAAATCAGATATAGAACAGACCGTTTTAAAAACAACAATGAATGGTACTCCCGTAAGAATTGCAGATGTGGCAAAGGTGGTGTTAGGTCCTGATATAAGGCGTGGGGTGTCTGATTTTAATGGTATAGGTGAAGCCCCTGGCGGTATTGTTGTAATGCGGTACAAGGAAAATGCTTTTAATGTGATACAAAGAGTTAAGAAAAAATTACAGGAAATACAATTACCTGAAGGGGTTGAAGCTGTACCTGTATATGATAGGTCGGATATTATTAATAAAGCTGTGGGAACACTAAAGAAAAAAATATTTGAAGAAATGGCGTTTGTTGCTTTAATAATTCTGATTTTTTTATTGCATCTTCCTTCGGCTTTTGTCCCAATTATTCTTATGCCAGTTGCAGTGCTCATATCTTTTATTCCTATGAAAATGATGGGTCTGACTTCTAACATTATGTCTTTGGGTGGAATTGCAATTGCCATAGGGGCCATGGTAGATGCTGCCATAGTTGTAGTTGAAAATACACATAAAAAACTTGCTCACTGGAAAGAAAATGGGTCAAAAGGTGATTATAGGTTAGTAATGTTAGAGGCAATAAAGGAAGTAGCAGGGCCGTCGTTTTTTTCATTGCTGGTGATTGCGGTTTCTTTTATTCCAATATTTACTCTTGAAGGAGCTGAAGGAAGGCTTTTCAAACCCCTCGCATATACAAAAAACTTTGGAATGTTGTTCTCGGCAATACTTGCCATTACCTTAGCGCCTGCATTGATTATGATATTCATTCGGGTAAATAAAATATCAATAAAACCAAAATGGTTGAGTGATATATTTAATAATATTTTTGTAGGTGAAATACATTCCGAAGAAAAACATCCAATATCAAAATGGTTATTTAAGTATTATGGACCAGCAGTTGATTTTGTTCTGAAAAAACCAAAATTAATTATTAGCTTGGCAATAGCAATAATGATAGGAACTGTGCCTTTCTTTTTTACTCTTGGCAGGGAGTTTATGCCGGTTTTAAATGAAGGTTCTATATTGTATATGCCTACAACACTTCCAGGGATATCTGTAACACAAGCATCTGCACTTTTGCAGGTCCAAGATAAAATAATAAAGTCATTTCCAGAAGTAATTAGTGTTTATGGAAAAGCAGGCAGGGCGTCTTCTGCTACTGACCCAGCGCCATTTTCTATGATGGAAACTACAGTTCTGCTTAAGCCCATGAATGAGTGGCGGCATAAAGACAGGTGGTATTCTAAATATATTCCTAAATTATTGCAGAGTCCGTTTCGTTTTATTTGGCCCGATACAATTACATGGGACGACCTAATAAATGAAATGGATATGGCTTTGAAAATACCAGGACAGGTAAATGCGTGGACCATGCCTATAAAAGGCAGGACGGACATGCTTACGACAGGAGTTCGTACGCCTGTAGGAATAAAAATATATGGCGATGATTTAAGTGTGATAGAAAAGTTGGGAAAAGAAATAGAGAGTCAAATAACTTTAGTTAAAGGCACTCGTAGTGTATTTTCAGAAAGAACGGCAGGTGGGTACTTTGTGAACTTTAATATCAATAGAAAAGAAATAGCAAGATATGGGCTCTCTATGAATGAAGTACAAATGAATATAATGGCGGCAATAGGTGGAGAAAATATAACACAAACTATAGAAGGTAGAGAAAAATATCAGGTTAATGTGCGCTATCCGCGTGATTTAAGAGATAATATAGAACAACTGAAAAAAACATATATAAGCACAATGAATGGAAAACAGATTCCTTTGTCCTATGTCGCTGACCTAAAAATAGCTTCAGGTCCTGGTATGATAAGGGATGAAAATGGAAAACTTACTGGTTATGTTTATGTGGATGTTAAAGATCGAGACATAGGTAGTTATGTAGAAGAAGCAAAAAAGATAATTAAAGATAAAATCAATTTACCTACAGGATACTCAATAGCATTTTCGGGACAGTATGAGTTTATGCAGAGAGTTAGAGAAAAAATGGGAGTTGTTATTCCACTTACTTTATTTATTATTTTCATACTCCTTTATGTAAATACTCGTTCGTATGTTAAAACACTTATTATTTTGCTTGCTGTTCCTTTTTCTATGGTAGGAGCTATTTGGGCACTGCATATTTTTGGTTATAATATATCAGTAGGTGTGTGGTGTGGAATAATAGCACTTTTAGGAGTGGATGCAGAGACGGGTGTTTTTATGTTACTTTATCTTGATCTTGCATATAAAGAAAGAAAGGATAAGGGATTGTTAAATACCTTAGATGATTTAAAAGAGGTCATCCATCATGGCGCGGTAAAAAGAATTAGACCAAAAATGATGACTGTCCTTACTATGTTCTTTGGTTTACTTCCAATCATGTGGGCAGCCTCGCATGAGATAGGTGCGGATGTCATGAAACGCATAGCGGCACCTATGGTAGGAGGCATATTTACTTCTTTTATAATGGAACTTTTGGTATATCCTGCGGTATATTTGTTGTGGAAATCCAGAGAACTAAAGTAAAATTTAGTAAGTTTAAGGAATAAAATTTTATAAAGGAGAAACAAAATGAGATTTTTAAAGACATTTGCAGTAGTAATATCCGTACTTATTATGGCGTTTGTCGTATATGCTGGTGAAATGAACTGCATGCATAAGATGGATATGAAGTGTTCTTCAAAAATGAAGGATTCAGACATGAAGGAAATGAAAACGGAAGTACACAAAAAGATGAACATGTCAAATCAGGCTGTCAAAGAAAGTAAGATGGACGGAAATAAAAACGACATAGTCGCATGTCCAGTTACTGGGGAAAAATTAAAAAAGAAGGATGCTTTTGCGATATATGAGTATAAAGGTAAAAAGTATTATATGTGCTGTGATATGTGCCCAAAACCTTTCACAACTAATCCAGAAAAGTATATAAAATAAAATACAAGAGTGAGATGAATTTGTGGAAGAAAATAATAAGATTGATAAAACACTTTAGAAAGAAAACGGCAGGTTTGACCTCTTGTGATTAAGGTGATATAATTCAACATATGACAAATAAAAATGATTCATTTCAATGGTTAGGGATTAGTCACAGCCTATTAGAAGTAATAAAAAAATTTAATTTCATAATTCCTACACCTATACAGGCAAAGGCCATACCAGTTGCAGTTGAAGGCACAGATGTAATTGGAATTGCTCAAACTGGAACAGGAAAAACTTTAGCTTTTGGAATACCAATGGTTCAGAGGTTAATTGAAAATGGTGGATGTGGACTTATAGTTGTGCCTACGCGTGAACTTGCTTTACAAGTCAATGAAACCTTAAGTAAGCTTGCGCTTGTTGTTAAAATGAAAAGCGTTGTTTTAATTGGTGGAGTAGATATGTTCCCACAGGTAGAGTCATTAAAAAACAATCCAAATATTATTATTGCTACACCAGGCAGGTTAATTGATCATATGGATAGAGGGGCAGTGTCGCTTGATAAGGTGCGATTTTTAGTCCTTGATGAAGCAGACAGAATGCTTGATTTGGGTTTTTCAATTGAAATATCTGTGATACTTAAGGCCCTACCAAAAGACAGGCAGACTCTTCTTTTTTCGGCCACTATGCCGTCTGATATTGTTAAAATTGCTACAAATCATATGCGTATGCCTGTCACGATTGAGATTGCACCATCAGGAACAGCAGCGGAACTTGTGTCGCAGGAAATGTTTGTGATTAAAGAGGATATGAAAAGTGTCGTGCTTGGAGATTTATTGATAAAATATCCAGGTACAGTATTGATCTTTACCCGTACTAAAAAAAGCGCAGCGAGAGTTACAAAAAGTTTAAAAAAATCAGGATTTTCTGCAGCAGAAATACATTCAGATCGTTCTATGAACGAACGAAAAGAAGCACTTGCTGGTTTTAAATCAGGAAAATATAGAATACTCGTTGCAACCGATATCGCTGCAAGGGGAATAGATGTGACAGGTATAGAACTTGTAATAAATTATGATTTGCCAGATGAACCAGGAAACTATGTTCATCGTATTGGTCGAACAGGTCGTGCAGGTCTTACTGGTCATGCTATATCACTTGCTACGCCAGAACAGGCAGCGGATGTAAAGAATATAGAGAAAATAATTAAAACTATTATTCCTATTTCAAAACATCATAAAGTAACAAATGAAGAATTTGCGGCGATACCTTTTGATTCTCCACTTGTTAATCCTTTTATGGTAAATCCGCATATAGTGGATACCTTTGTTCCCGATCATGCTGTAGGTAGAGAAAAAAGAAAGCAAAGAGAAGACAGAAAAGATAAATGGAAATAAAATAGGTTGGATGCTAAAAAGGAGGTAATACAATGAAAACAGAAATAATAAAAAGTACAGGAATGCACTGTAATGGTTGTGAAATGAATACTCAGGATTTCGTATCAGAATTACCAGGTGTTAAAAAAGTTAAAGCAAATCATAAAACTGGAGATGTAAAAGTTGTTTTTGATGAAAAACAAGTGACGGTTAAAGATATTAAAGATAAAATAAGAGAAGCTGGATATAAAGCGGAATAGCCTTTTGAGAGGAATGATTTAATGATAAAACAAAATTTTAAAGTTAAAGGAATGCATTGCGAGAGCTGCGTGCTTCTGATAGAGCGAACACTGAAGAAAAAAATTGGCGTTACTGATGCGGTTGTGAATTTGACCACAGAGTTTGCAACTATTTCTTATGATCCTCAAATGATAAAAGATAAAGATTTGGTAATAGCGATTGAAAGCAAGGGTTATAAGGTTGTAAAAGAGGCAGATTATAATAGAGAAAAAGAAGTGCGAAAGATTGGGTATAAATTACTTATAAGTATTTTACTTACGCTTCCAGTATTTATTTTAAGTATGTTGGTTAAACCAAAAATTTTTATTGGGCAAGAAATCATTGTATTTGGATTTGCTACAATTGTTCAGTTTGTCATGGGGTGGGAGTTTTATAGAAATACTTTTGTTTCCTTGAAAAGTTTTGATACAGGTATGGATACACTTGTGGCTTTGGGTACAAGCGCCGCATATTTTTATTCTATTTATCTTATGATTAATGGGCATAGTGAACATGTATATTTTGAAACCTCTGCTGTACTTATAACCGTTATACTTCTTGGAAGATATCTCGAGGCAAGAGCAAAATTAAATGCTTCTGATGCTATTAAAAAACTTATGAACCTCACTCCTAAAAAAGCTATTGTAATAAGGGCAAATCAGGAAATTGAAATTATTACTAATGAAATTATTGAAGGAGATATTATTATAATAAAGCCAGGTGGTAGCATCCCTGTGGATGGAACTATCACAGAAGGCACATCTTCAGTTGATGAAGCTATGATAACTGGAGAAGCAAATCCAGTGGAAAAAAATATTGGGGATTATGTAAAAAGTGGGACAATAAATAAAAATGGGACATTTAGATTTAAGGCGGAAAAAGTTGGTAG
>Ga0007792_10000307_pt1 | contig 17791 bp, 16 predicted proteins | sample CryBogmetaGMA6M_FD_60371 | JGI IMG/M metagenome (GOLD analysis project Ga0007792, IMG submission 60371) | Freshwater microbial communities from Crystal Bog, Wisconsin, USA - MA6M | ecosystem: Environmental > Aquatic > Freshwater > Lake | place: Crystal Bog, Wisconsin, USA | collected 2009-07-06
TATTGACGAAAAATACACCGAACTGGCCGTACGCGTCATGCACGAATCGTTTGGCCTGGCCGACTGATTCATGCGGCGGGCGTAACTAGTTTCATTCGGGGGGAAACGCGCTGTTTCCCCCTTTTTTTGTTATCGGAGCCGGAACTATGGGAATGGAAGGCCGTAAACAAACATACTTCACCTGGCGCGACGATGCTCTGGAGGCAACCTCTGCGACTGTTGTCCACGAGTATCCGTTACTGCTGATTGTGAACGGGCGTGAGATTGCTACCCTGGTCTGCTCCCCTCACGATCTCCGCTTTATGGTAGCAGGATTCCTTCGCCTTCAGGGGTTTGTGTCGTCACTGGATGATTTTGAAATGTTCAGCGTGTGCGAGGAGTTCGGCACAGCAAACATCAAAATCAAGGGGGAACTGCCGGAGCGACTGAAGCCGGTCCTCACCTCGGGCTGCGGTACCGGCATCACGTTTACGCTCCCGGCTGTCAATGCCGGTAATCCCCCGCCAGTGCGCCGATCGCCGGACCGGATCGTCTCGCTGATGAACGAGTTAGCCAAAAAAGCGGAACACTACCGCTCCCATGGCGGTATTCATTCTGCCGCCATCGGGCGCGACGGCAGTATCATGCTGTATGCGGAAGATCTTGGCAGGCATAATACCTTCGACAGGATGGCCGGTGAAGCCCTTTTCAAGGGTATCGACATGGCCGGTGCGGAACTGGTTACCTCCGGGAGAGTTTCAACGGAAATGGTTGCCAAGGCGTCACTCATGGGGATTAGTGTTATTGCTTCACGGACATCTCCCACGGATATGGCCATCAAACTCTGCCAGCAGGCCGGAATATGCCTGATTGGGTATGTGCGGGGCGGATCATTCACTTTGTACAGTCATCCGGAGGCGATAGAGGAATATCCTGATCTGGCGAAGATAGAGGGGGTCACCGGGGTTATTCTGGCCGGGGGGGCATCACAACGCATGGGGAGGAACAAAGCGCTTCTCGACGTGGACGGTATCCCGATGATCACCCGTACCTACCGCACACTGGCACGGCTGTTTCACGAAGTTATCGTTGTGACCAACTCTCCCCATGACTATGATTTTCTCCCCTGTCGCAAGGTCCCGGACATCTATCCGGGGCACGGTTCGATTGCCGGGCTGCACTCGGCACTGGTCCACAGCAGTACGCCCCATTCATTCGTAACCGCCTGTGATATGCCGTTTCTTGACTCGACCATCATCCGGTATTTGTGTGACTGCGGTAAAGAGGGAGTGGATGCTGTGGTGCCGTTCAGCGAGGGGGGGCAGGAGCCGCTGCATGCCGTCTATGCCTCCTCCTGCACAGAGGTCTTTGAACGTGCCATACAACAGGGTGAACATAAGATTCTGGATGTCCTGGCCAGGGTGAACAGTCGTCTGGTTCCCTACGAAGAGGTGCAGAGTTTGGGTGGTCACCCGGCATCATTTCTGAATGTGAATACGCCGGAGGAGTTTGAACGGGTCCGAACGGTCAGGTGAGGCGTGCGCTTCGCTTGCGTTTGCGTAATTCGGCAAAGAAGTCACTCAGGAGTTTGGAACAGTCACTTTCAAGAACGTTAGGCAATAACGTGACACGGTGATTGAGGCGGGAATCGCAGGAAAGGTCGAAGAGTGAGCCGGCTGCTCCCCCCTTGGGGTCATAACAGCCGAAAACCACCGTGGGAATGCGGGCAAGAATTATTGCCCCCATGCACATGGTGCAGGGTTCCAGAGTAACATAGAGGGTGGTATCAATGAGTCGCCAGGAACCAAGTTTCCGGGCGGCTTTTCTTATGGCAATCAGCTCGGCATGCCCGGCAGGATCCTGCTTTGTTTCACGCAGATTGTGGCCGCGTGCAATGATTTTGCCGTCACGTACTATGACACAGCCGATCGGCACTTCATTCCGAGCCTGTGCCTTGCCGGCTTCGGTGATCGCCCGTTGCATCCAGTAGTCATGATCCCGGAGTAATTCCGGTTTATGTGGTGGTCTGGTTGGTAAAATACGCGTTATTCCTTTTTGTGCCAGATCCTGTAGAAGCGGGCTGCAGACTTTGTCGGATTGCACCGCTAAAATAAGCCTCATTCCACCGCCGCTTGTCAAGTGCGAATGTCGTTGTCCCGCGCGACCGTCTCGAACCCTTTTCCCCTTTACTTTCCCGCCATCTTTATTTATCCTTCACAGTCCGATTTTCAGTAGACAAAGGATTCCATGAATATCAGCAGAATTCGAAATTTCTCCATTATTGCGCACATTGACCATGGAAAATCCACCCTGGCGGACCGCCTTCTTGAGTACACCGGTACGGTTTCAGACCGGGAGAAGCAAAATCAGTTCCTTGATAAAATGGATCTGGAGCGGGAGCGGGGCATTACCATTAAGGCTCAGACCGTTCGTCTCAATTACCGTTCCGATGCCGGTGACGACTATGTATTGAACCTTATTGATACTCCCGGCCATGTGGATTTTACCTATGAAGTGTCACGCTCTCTGGCCGCCTGCGAAGGTGGCCTGCTGGTAGTGGATGCCTCTCAGGGGGTTGAAGCACAGACCCTGGCAAATGTGTATCTTGCTCTGGACATCAATCTGGAGGTTTTTCCGGTACTGAACAAGATTGATCTTCCTGCGGCCGATCCTGAACGGGTCAAGCAGGAGATTGAGGACATCATTGGGATCGACGCTCATGATGCCGTGCTGGCAAGTGCCAAGGAGGGGATCGGTACCCACGAAATCCTTGAGGAGATTGTCAAGAAGATACCGGCTCCGAAAGGTGATTCCGGGGCCCCGCTTAAAGCGCTGCTGTTTGATTCCTGGTACGATCAGTATCAGGGGGTCATCATACTGGTGCGTATTTTTGACGGCACGCTCAGAAAGGGCGACAGGATTCAGCTGATGTCGACCAACAACTCCTTTGAGGCGCTCAAGATAGGCGTATTTGCCCCCTCAATGGTCGAGGTGACGGAGTTGGCTGCGGGAGAGGTCGGTTTTGTCATTGCCGGCATCAAGGATGTTGCGGATGCCAAGGTTGGTGATACGGTCACACTGCTGCACCGCCGCTGTGAGCGGGCGCTGGAAGGGTTTAAAGAGGTCAAGCCGATGGTCTTTTCCGGTTTGTATCCCATTGACACCGTCCAGTACGAACAGCTGCGGGATGCCCTGTCCAAGCTAAAATTAAACGATTCATCCTTCTCCTTCGATCCGGAAACCTCATTGGCGCTCGGATTTGGTTTCCGGTGCGGGTTCCTCGGCCTTCTGCATATGGAGATTATTCAGGAACGTCTGGAGCGGGAATTCGGGCTCGACCTGATCACCACCGCACCGACGGTTGTTTACCGGGTGCACAAGATGAATGGCGAAGTGTACTCTATCCAGAGTGCTAATCAGATGCCGGAGCTGCAAAGCACAGAGTACCTGGAAGAACCGTTTATTCTTGCCCATGTCCATGTCCCCAACGAATATGTCGGCGGCGTGCTGGCGCTTTGTGAGGACAAACGCGGTGTTCAGCGTGAGATCAAGTATCTGACCCCGACGCGTGTCATGATCATCTATGAACTGCCGTTGAACGAAATCGTTCTGGATTTTTATGACCGCCTCAAGTCAATCACCAAAGGGTACGCTTCTCTTGATTATGAACATCTTGAGTACAGGCGGAGCGACCTGGTGCGCATGAATGTCATGATAAACGGAGAAGTGGTTGACGCACTGTCACTTATCCTGCATCGGGAAAAAGCGTACTTCCGTGGTCGGGACCTGGTCGCCAAGATGAAGGAGCTGATTTCACGGCAGATGTTTGAGGTGGCCATTCAGGCTGCCATCGGCAACAAGATTATTGCCCGTGAGACGGTCAAGGCGATGCGCAAGGATGTTCTGGCAAAGTGCTACGGCGGGGACATCACCCGTAAGCGCAAGTTGCTGGAGAAACAGAAAGAGGGTAAAAAGCGCATGAAGAATGTCGGTAACGTGGAGTTGCCGCAGGAAGCGTTTCTGGCCATTCTGAAGGTTGACTGACCGACTACCAATATAAAGGAACCCGCATGGAAGAACAACAGACATCACCTCAAGCTGAACCAAATTCAGAGAACATAAAGCCGTTCAAGAAGAAGGGGCTGATTCGTGAGTATGCCGAGTCGATCGCAATTGCCATACTGCTCGCGCTGGTCATCCGCACGTTTCTGGTCCAGGCTTTCAAGATTCCGTCAGGTTCTATGGAAGATACGCTGGCAATCGGCGACCATTTACTGGTCAGCAAGTTTATGTACGGCACGAAAATCCCTTTTACCGATACGCGGATTCTGACGGTTCGTAACCCGCGTCAGGGAGATGTCATCGTTTTTGAATATCCGGAGGACCCGAGTAAGGATTTTATCAAACGGATCATCGGTGTTCCCGGGGACGTGGTTGAGGGGAAGGACAAAAAAGTCTACGTCAATGGGAAGCTGTATGAAAACCCCCATGAGATACATAAGGAAAAAGAACTCATCCCTAAAGAGATGAATCCGCGTGATACGTTCGGCCCGGTTACTGTGCCGCCGAATTCCTACTTTGTGATGGGCGACAACCGTGACCGTTCCTATGATAGTCGCTTCTGGAAATTTGTCCGGCGCGATCAGATCAAGGGATTGGCGTTTATCAAATACTGGTCGTGGGACCATGACAAGTTCAGACCGCGGATCGGAAATATCGGACGACTGATTAACTAACGTACTTAATGGAATTATATAGAATGGAGGATACTATGGATTTTCTCGGAAACTGGAAGCGGACGCATTACTGCGGTGACCTGCGGACAGAAGACATTGGCACAGAGGTTATTTTGATGGGATGGGCGCTGCGGCGCCGCGACCATGGCGGGCTCATCTTCATCGATTTGCGCGATCGCGAGGGGATTGCCCAGATTGTGTTCGATCCGGAAGTAAACCCTTCAGGTCATGCCGTGGCCGAGTCTGTGCGCAGTGAATTTGTGCTGGCGGTCAGAGGGAAGGTTATCCCGCGGCCGGAGGGGACCGTCAACCCGAACATGAAAACCGGGGGGGTGGAAATCCAGGTACTTGAATGCAAGCTGCTTAACCGCTCGAAGCCGCTTCCGTTCATGCTGGACGAGCATAGCGACATCAATGAAAACATCCGCCTGAAGTATCGCTATCTTGACCTTCGCCGCCCTCAGCTGCAGTATAATCTTATCCTGCGTTCCAAGGTTGCCCAGTTGACCCGCTCATATCTCACCGACAACGGGTTTATTGAGCTTGAAACTCCCTTTCTTACCAAATCAACTCCGGAAGGGGCACGAGACTTCCTGGTGCCGTCCCGTATCAATCAGGGGCATTTTTATGCATTGCCGCAGTCGCCCCAGATTTTCAAACAGATCCTTATGATTTCCGGTTTCGACCGGTACTTCCAGGTTGTGCGCTGTTTCCGCGATGAAGATCTTCGCGCCGACCGACAGCCCGAGTTCACCCAGATTGACTGCGAGATGTCTTTCATTGACCAGGAGGATATCATTACGGTCATGGAGGGGCTGATTGCCCGCATTTTTACCGAGGCGAAGGATGTTACGGTGCAATTGCCGGTGGAGCGTCTTACCTATGCTGAGGCGATCCGTCGCTTCGGAGTCGATAATCCCGATCTCCGCTTTGGCATGGAGCTATGCGACCTGACCGATATCGTCAAAGCCTCCGGCTTCAAGGTTTTTGCTGATGTAGCCTCAAAAGGGGGAATCATCAAAGGGATCAACGCCAAAGGATGCGCCAGATTCTCCCGCAAGGAGATCGATGACCTTACGGAATTCGTCAAGATTTACGGTGCCAAAGGGTTGGCCTACGTCAAAATTGAAAATGGTGAATGGCATTCTCCGATCGCCAAGTTTTTTACCGCTGAAGAAATTGCGGTCATGAACAGCGCTTTTGCTGCTGAAGAGGGCGACCTGCTGTTTTTCGTCGCTGACAAACCGAAAGTCGTCAACGATTCACTCGGCAAGCTGCGCAACCACCTGGCGAACCTGCTTAAGCTCACCAGTAAGGATGACTATCGTTTTGTCTGGATTACGGAATTCCCGCTGCTGGAGTGGGACGATGAAGAAAAGCGCTGGTGTGCGGTGCATCACCCCTTTACCGCTCCGATGGACGAGGATCTGGAGTTTATCGAATCAGACCCCGGGCGCTGTCGCGCCAAGGCCTACGACCTTGTGCTGAACGGCAATGAGATCGGTGGCGGTTCCATCAGAATCCATCAGGAGCACGTTCAGTCTTTGATGTTCAAGCTGCTTGGTATGTCCGTTGAGGACGCCCGCAGCAAGTTCGGCTTCCTGCTGGACGCGCTTGAATTCGGCACACCACCCCATGGCGGTATAGCGTTTGGTATGGATCGCTTGATAATGCTGCTGACCGGAAGTGATTCAATCCGGGATGTTATCGCATTTCCGAAAACCCAGAAGGGCACCTGTATGATGTCCGAGGCTCCTTCGCCGGTTGACACAAAACAGCTCCGAGAACTGGGTATCCGTTTGGCTGAAAAACAGGGCTGACCATGTTTGTCGCGTGCCGCCAGGCTGTTTGCATAGTACTGCTCGGCGCAGTTCTGGCGGCGTGTGCGACAGCGGTCCCTTCCTGGCGCAGCAAAGTGGCACCTCTGGTTGAAGATCTTGGCCTCCGTGAGGCCGCCAGGCTGTTTCCCCAGGAGTATCGGAGTCTGCTGGAGACATTTGAACATGGTGAAGCGCTGTATCATGTCCGTGAAGATGATACGGCTGCTGATGAGTATTACCAACTGGCATTCCAGAAGGCTGAAATGCTGCAGGCTGAAGTTCAGCTGACGGTAAAACGGCTTGAGGTGGAAAAACAGCGGCGTGCTGCTGAACGTGCCGCAAAAGCTGAAGAAGAGCGCTTGCTGCAAGCTGCAACTGAAGCAGAAATTCGGCTGAAAGCGCAGCAACCGGGTCGGTCAACAGAAGCCGAGCATTCAGTGCAGAAAAAAACCAAAGAGCTGACGCAGCCACTACCGACTTCCTATACTGTCCGTCGCGGCGAAACACTGCCCCAGATTTCCGCTCGGACTGAAATATACAACGATGCAACGCTCTGGCCACTTATCTACCGGGCAAATCGCGACCAGATACGTGATCCCAAGCGCCTTTGGCCCGGCCAGATTTTTGTCATTCCGCGTAATTTCAGTCGAGATGAAGCTGTTGAGGCCCGCCGTTATTCCAGCAAGAAAAATCAGTAATCCAGTGTGTCTGTAACCGCCGTAAGCCAATGACTTGAGCCGATTTTCCCTTGACAGCCTATCGGCTTTTGTATACTGTATACAAGATTTTTATTAGGACTATAAAGTATCGTTATAACATATAGTTTTACCAAAAATTACGGCATAATTTTTTGCCCTGTTTGTAATAAAAATAGCACGCAGTACCGTATGAGGATCTGTGACAGTTTCAGATTTGCAGGTGACAACAGGAGTTTTGTAGAGCCTTCGGCTATCTTGAAAAAATAAGGAGAGTTACATGACAACGGAAACCGCAAAAATTATCTGGACCGGAATTGATGAAGCACCCGCACTTGCTACTTTTTCACTTCTTCCTATCGTCAACGCCTTTACGAAAGCAGCGGGCGTTGTTGTTGAAACAAGAGACATTTCAGTTGCTGGAAGAATTATCGCAAACTTTCCGGAAAACCTGACAGCAAGTCAGAAACAGCCGGACGAGCTTCAGTATCTGGGCGATCTTACTCAGAAACCTGAAGCAAATATTATCAAGCTGCCTAACGTCAGTGCTTCTATACCCCAGTTGAAAGCGGCTATCAAAGAGTTGCAGGAGCAGGGCTACAACATCCCGGATTATCCGGAAAGCCCGAAAAATGATGCGGAGAAAGAAATCCAGGGGCGGTACGCCAAGGTTCTGGGCAGTGCGGTTAACCCGGTATTGCGTGAAGGGAACTCTGACAGAAGGGTTGCTGCTTCCGTAAAGCAGTACGCCAAAAAACACCCGCATAAAATGGGTGCCTGGAGTGCGGATTCAAAGACTCACGTTGCCTACATGACAAATGGCGATTTTTACGGCAGCGAAAAATCAACCACCATCAAGAAGGCCGGTAATGTAAAGATTGAGTTTGTTGATGCAGCCGGCACCGTAAAAGTTCTTAAGGATAAGCTGGCACTGCAGGAAGGTGAAGTTCTTGACGGTACTTTTTTAAGTGTCCGTGCCCTGCGCACGTTCATTGAAGAGCAGATTGAAGACGCTAAAAAGAGTGGCGTGCTTTTTTCCGTCCATCTTAAAGCAACGATGATGAAGATTTCCGACCCGATTATCTTTGGTCATTTTGTCTCGGTTTTCTACAAAGATGTATTTGAAAAACATGCAGCGATCTTTAAAGAGCTCGGAATCAATCCGGATCTTGGCCTGGGTGAACTGTATGCTAAAATAAAAAATCTGCCAGACGCTCAGCGCTCTGCAATAGAGGCGGACATTCAGGCGGTTTATGCAACACGTCCCGCTCTGGCAATGGTTGATTCTGACAAGGGCATCACCAACCTGCACGCAAGTAACGATATCATCATCGATGCGTCTATGCCGGTTGTTATTCGTGATTCAGGTAAAATGTGGGGTGCCGACGGCAAACTGCATGATACGAAATGTGTTGTACCCGACCGCTGCTATTCAACGTTCTACCAGGAAGCGGTTTCGTTCTGCAAAGAGCATGGCCAGTTCGATCCTGCCACTATGGGATGCGTGGCCAACGTTGGTCTGATGGCTCAAAAAGCCGAAGAATACGGATCACATGACAAAACCTTCAAAGCCCCCGCAAACGGCACAATCCGTGTTGTTGACGCTTCGGGTGAAGTACTGTTTCAGCATGTTGTTGAAGAGGGGGATATCTGGCGCGGATGTCAGGCGAAGGATCTTCCGATACGCGACTGGGTTAAGTTGGCGGTAAGCAGAGCACGCGCAACAGGAAATCCTGCTGTTTTCTGGCTGGATAAGAACAGGGCGCACGATGCCCAGCTTATTGAAAAAATAACCTGCTATCTGAAAGACCATGACACTGCCGGTCTCGAAATCCACATCATGTCTCCGGTAGAAGCGATGCGCTTTACGCTGCCACGGGCAAAAGCGGGTCTTGATACAATTTCCGTCACCGGAAACGCCCTGAGAGATTATCTGACTGACCTGTTCCCGATTCTTGAACTGGGTACAAGCTCAAAAATGCTGTCCATAGTTCCACTTTTGGCTGGCGGCGGGCTTTTTGAAACTGGTGCAGGCGGGTCAGCTCCCAAGCATGTGCAGCAGTTCCAGCAGGAAGGGTACCTCCGGTGGGATTCACTGGGTGAGTTCCTGGCACTTGCGGTATCTCTTGAGCATCTTGCCAATACCTTCAAAAACGAAAAAGCTCAACTGCTTGCCGAAACACTTGATCAGGCAAATGCAAAGTTCCTGGATAACAACAGGAATCCGGCACGTAAAGTCGGCCAGATAGACAACAGAGGGAGCCACTTCTACCTCGCCCTGTATTGGGCTGAGGCGTTGGCAGCACAGACGAAAGATAAAGATCTTCAGACACGTTTCACAGCCGTTGCCCAGCAGCTCGGTGCTAACGAGGCCAAAATTAACGAAGAACTTATCGGAGCGCAGGGTAAGCCGGTCGATATGGGCGGATACTATCACCCGGATTTCGACAAGACTTCGAAAGCTATGCGCCCGAGCGCAACACTGAACGCGATTATTGACGCCATCGTTTAACAAGCGGGGGCATTAACAGCTCTTTTATAATTTATTCTGTACATGCGTTGCGAAGTGAGCTAGATGGAATATACATACGTTACAGTCCCTTCAGGGGAAAAGATCGCTATGGGGAGTGACGGCATGCTGGTAGTGCCGAATAACCCGATCATTCCCTATATAGAAGGCGACGGTACTGGTGTCGACATCTGGAAAGCTTCGGTTCGTGTTTTCGATGCTGCCGTAGCAAAAGCTTACGGCGGCTCGAAAAAAATCAGCTGGATGGAAGTTTTTGCCGGCGAAAAGCCGTTTAACCGTTTCCGTGAGGAAATGGGAGACAATGCTTGGCTGCCGGATGAAACCGTTCAGGCTTTCAGGGAATTTTTGGTGGGGATAAAGGGGCCGCTGACCACTCCTATCGGCGGCGGTATTCGCTCTTTGAACGTTGCTCTCCGGCAGATACTTGATCTGTACACCTGCCTCCGGCCGATTCGTTATTTTCAAGGAGTCCCAACTCCGGTGAAACGCCCGGAAGATGTTGATATGGTGATCTTTCGAGAAAACTGTGAAGATATTTACGCCGGTATAGAGTGGATGACCGGGACGCCTGACTGCGAAAAGGTCATTAAGTTCCTGATCGAGGAAATGGGAGTCAGCAAGATCCGATTCCCGGAAAGTTCATCCATTGGCATTAAACCGATATCCCGTCACGGTTCAGAACGCCTGATCCGGGCCGCTATCCAGTATGCCCTGAACCACAAACGCAAATCGGTGACTATTGTCCACAAGGGCAATATCATGAAGTTTACCGAGGGAGCCTTCAAGGATTGGGGCTATGCACTGGCCACATCTGAGTTTCGCTCCAGAGTTGTTACAGAACGCGAATCATGGATAATCAACAATCAGGATCGTCATCCGACACTTTCTGTAGAAGAAAATGCTAAAATGATAGATCCTGGCTATGACATGATGTCCCCACAGCAGCGGGATGATATTCGGCGTGAGGTTGAAGCTGCTCTTACGCTGCTGCCGACCCATGGTAACGGCCAGTTGAAAAAGCTGCTGATGGTCAAGGACACGATTGCTGACATAACTCTTCAGCAGGTTCTGACCCGTGCCAAAGAATTTGATGTAGTTGCAACAATGAATCTGGAAGGCGATTTTCTTTCAGATGCCCTGGCTGCACAGGTGGGCGGTATCGGTATAGCTCCGGGTGCTAATATCAACTACGTTACCGGTCATGCCATTTTTGAGGCAACCCACGGCACCGCACCGAAATATGCGAACCTTGACAAAGTAAACCCTGGTTCAGTAATCCTTTCCGGTGTTATGATGCTCGAGTATATCGGCTGGCAGGAATCAGCCGATCTGATCGTCAAGAGTCTCGACAGAACTATTGGTCAAAAGCGGGTAACGTATGATTTTGAACGAATGATGCAGGGAGCTACGTTGCTTTCCTGTTCAGGCTTTGCCGAAGCTCTGATTGAAAATATGTAGGACAATGCATTTAGTAGAGGCTGGGATACACTCCCTGCCTTATTTTACAAACAAAAAAAAGAGGAGGTAAACAGTATGGCACGTAAAAAGATTTCTTTAATCGGTGGCGGACAGATTGGTGGCGTTCTTGCTCAGCTTTGTGCATTGCGCGAGCTTGGTGATGTTGTACTTTTTGACATCGTTGAAGGCCTTCCCCAGGGCAAGATGCTTGACATTGCTGAAGTCGGTCCGGTTGACCGTTACGATGTCAATCTGAAAGGCACCAACAGCTATGAAGACATCAAAGGTTCTGACGTTGTTATCGTAACTGCCGGCCTGCCGCGCAAACCGGGTATGAGCCGCGATGACCTGATCGAAGTCAACTCAAAAATCATGACTTCGGTTGCAGAAGGTATCAAAACTTTTGCACCAGATTCCATCATCATCGTAATCTCCAATCCACTTGATGCAATGGTTACACTCTGCCAGAAAATTACCGGTTTCCCCTACAACCGTGTTATCGGTCAGGCAGGTGTTCTCGATTCCGCTCGTTTTGCCAGCTTTATCGCCTGGGAACTTGGGGTTTCTGTTAAAGACGTTACCGCCATGACACTCGGCGGCCACGGTGATGACATGGTTCCTCTGGTTCGTTACGCAAGTGTTAACGGTATCCCTGTTACTGAGCTACTCGAGCAGAAATATGGTGCTGAAAAAGGTAAAGAAGTGATGGAAGCCATGGTTAAGCGTACTCGTGGTGCCGGCGGTGAAGTTGTTGCTCTGCTGAAAACCGGCTCAGCATTCTACTCACCTGCCTCTTCCGCTATTGCTATGGCAGAGTCGATCCTCAAGGATCAGAAACGCGTTCTGCCAACCTGCTGCTTCCTGCAGGGTGAGTTCGGAGTTAACGGATTCTACGTTGGTGTACCGGCTGTTTTGGGCGAGAAGGGCGTTGAGAACATCATTCAGTTCAAACTGGATGCTACAGAGCAGGCTATGATGGACAAATCAGTAGCCGCAGTAAAGGAACTTGTCAGCACCCTCAAGTAGTGATTGATTCCAGGTTTCTGGGAACTGGTGAAAGAAGGGTGGGGCTTCCCCCCCCTTCTTTTGCTACTTTTTGGAGCCTGTATTTACCACCTTTTAATACGGAAAAGGAGTCTTCCTAAGATGGAAAAAACATTGCCAAAAATTGAGATTATTGAGAAGTACTGCAAGGGGTGTCATATTTGTGTCGAGTTCTGTCCTAAAGACGTGCTTGAAATGAAGGGTTTCTATGCTTCCGTGAAGAATCTTGAAGCATGTATCAAATGTATGCAGTGCGAATTGCGCTGTCCCGATTTTGCTATCAAAGTCATAACCGAATAAATCTACAGGAGGAATGAACAGTGTCCAAAAAAGTAGCGTTTCTTCAGGGTAACGAAGCTGCTGCACACGGCGCATTATATGCCGGTTGCAACTTCTTCGGCGGTTACCCGATCACCCCCTCGACCGAAGTTGCCGAGGTTATGTCTATCGAACTGCCAAAGATCGGTGGAAAATTCATTCAAATGGAAGACGAGATCGGCGCCATGGCTGCCATCCTTGGTGCTTCTCTTGCCGGGTCAAAGGTTCTTACCTCCACATCCGGCCCCGGTCTGTCGCTGAAGCAGGAACTTATTGGCTATGGCTGCATCGCCGAGATTCCCTGTGTTGTGTACAACGTTATGCGTGGTGGCCCCTCCACCGGTATGCCGACAGGGCCGAGCCAATCAGACGTTATGTGCGCCAAGTGGGGCACTCACGGTGACCACCCGGCAATCTGCCTGACCCCGGCTTCCGTTCAGGAAACCTACGAAGAGGTTATCCGCGCGTTCAACCTCTCCGAAAAATATCGTACTCCGGTTATGGTTATGCCTGATGAGATCGTGGCTCATATGCGAGAGCGGATTGTTTTCCCTGAGCAGGGAGAGATTGAAGTTGTGCCACGCAAAACTCCGACCGTTCCGCCGGAACAATACAAACCGTACGACACCAGCTTCGGAGATGTACCGCCACTGGCAGCTTTCGGTTCCGGCTACAAGTTCCATGTAACCGGTCTCAACAAGATGCAGGATGGTTTCCCAACTACCAAAGCTGAGATCGTTCAGGCTGAAGAAGAACGCCAGGTCCGCAAGGTCGATGCAAATGTCGACGATATCGTCACTTTTGAAGAATATCTGCTGGATGATGCCGAAGTGCTGGTTGTGGCGTACGGTTCCACGTCGCGATCCGCCCGTTATGCAGTCAATATTGCTCGTGAACAGGGCATTAAGGCTGGCATGTTCCGCATCAAAACCTTCTGGCCGTTTCCTGACAAGCAGATTAAAGCGTTGGCGGGAAAAGTTAAGGGAATTGTCATTCCTGAGATGAACCTGGGGATGTGCTCACTCGAGCTGGAACGTTGTGCCCAGGGCAAAACTCCGGTACTCGGAATTTTCCGTGTTGACGGTGAACCAATCAATCCGGACCAGATCCTCGATAAGATCAAGGAGGTTAAATAGCCATGGCTTTTGATTACGAAAAATTTTTACGTCCCGGCAAGTTGCCCCACATCTGGTGCCCAGGCTGCGGCCACGGCATCGTCATGAAGGGGTTAATCCGCGCCATGGACACTCTGAAACTCAAGAAAGAGGAAACGGCGCTTGTATCCGGAATCGGTTGTGCGTCGCGTCTCCCCGGTTATATTGATTGCTGCACACTACACACAGCCCATGGCCGTGCTGCTGCATTTGCAACTGGCGTTAAACTGGCCAAGCCCGAAATGAATGTTATTCTGGTTGGTGGTGACGGTGACGGAACTGCAATCGGAGGCAACCACTTCATTCATGCCTGCCGCCGCAACATCGATATGACCTACATCATCATGAACAACTATATCTATGGAATGACCGGTGGACAGTTTTCACCCTGTACCCCAACCGGCCACAAGGCGTCCACCACTCCTTACGGCAACCCTGATCCCGGCTTTGATATTGCTAAGCTTGCGATTGGTGCCGGTGCAACTTTTGTTGCCCGTGGTACTGCATTCCATGCCAACCAGATCGACAAACTGATTGTGGAAGCTATCCAGCACAAAGGGTTCTCCGTAGTTGAAATTTTGGATGACTGCCCGACAACCTATGGTCGTCGTAACAAATACAAGTCTGTCATTGAAATGATGAATCGTCTTAAAGAAGTTGCGGTACCTGTCAAGGCGGCCGAAAAGATGACTGCTGAACAACTGCAGGGCAAGGTTCTGACTGGTGTTCTGTACAAGGACGATTCCAAGCCTGAGTATACTGCCGAGTACGCTAAAGTTATCGAGCGCGCCACGGCTGCCAAGTAACAATTACAGGAAAAGGAGCGATATATTCATGTCAAGATATGAACTCAGGTTTTCCGGTGCAGGTGGGCAGGGTCTGATCACCGCCGGGATCATTATGGCCAAAGCTGCTTCTATTTACGAAGGGAAGCAGGCTGTACAGTCGCAAAGCTACGGTCCTGAAGCCCGCGGCGGCGCATCAAAATCGGAAGTTATTATTTCAGACGGCCCCATTGACTACCCAAAAGCCACTACGGTTGATGCACTGCTGGCCATGACTCAGGAAGCGTGCGACAAGTACACCCACGACCTGAAAGATGGCGGTATTCTCCTGGTGGATTCCGATCTCGTCAAAAATCTTCCAAAAGGGAATTTCAAGGTTATTTCTTTCCCTATTATCAACACGGCCAAAACCGATGTTGGTCGTGAAATTGTTGCCAACATCGTCGCTCTCGGGGCAATGGTTGCCCTGACAGGGCAGGTCAGCCGTGAAAATGCTGAAAAAGCGGTTCTTTCAAGCGTTCCTGAAGCGTTTATTGAACTGAACAGAAAAGCATTTAGCATCGGCTATGAAAGGGCTCTGGCAGCAAGCGCCTAGTGATTGGCTGAGGAGCGGAAGCAAAGCGAATAAGCCGTCTCCATGAATTACATTGCATAATACAAAAGGCCCGATGTATGGACATCGGGCCTTTTGTGTCTGCTCGAAATCTCAAAAATGTTTATCTGACTTGCTGACACCGCACCACAAATGTTAGAGTGGCGCGGAAATACGTTTTTTTACAAGTTAGAATTAAGTGGTAACTCTAAAAAAGGATAAAAAATGTATAAGTCCGAGTACATTTTCAGCGGTCACCTATGAAAACTCCTGCATGCTTTGATGCGCTGGTCCGCAACGGACTGGTGGATGAAGTCGTTTCCCGGCTGATGAGCGGCAAGGAAGCGGATGTGTATGTTGTCCAGTCAAAGGGTGAGCTTTGCTGCGCCAAAGTGTACAAAGACGCGAAAGTTCGCAGCTTCAGCCAGCAGGCGCAGTATCAGGAGGGCCGAAAGGGGCGCAACAGCCGGCAGGCTCGGGCCATACAGAAGAATACGAAGTTCGGTCGTAAGGAAGCTGAAAGCGCCTGGAAAAATGCTGAGGTTGAAGCCCTGAGAACGCTTTCAGCGGCCGGTGTACGGGTGCCTCACGTGTACAATTACATTGACGGTATTCTACTGATGGAGTTCATAGTCGATGAAAGCGGGAGCGCTGCCCCCCGGCTCAATGACATTCGTCTGACTGCATCTCAGGCCCGTGAATATCATCGAGAGGTGATAAAAAATATCGTACTCATGTTGTGTTCAGGGTTAATTCATGGCGATCTGTCCGAATATAATGTGCTTGTCGGACGTGACGGTTTGGTGATTATTGATTTGCCGCAGGCTGTCAACGCAGCCGGAAATAATAATGCCTGCAGTATGCTGGAGCGTGATGTGGAAAACATCACCGCCTATTTTGCCCGTTTTGCACCTGAACTTGCTTCAACAGATTTCGGGCGTGAAATCTGGAAACTGTATGCGAGTGGAGCTCTTAGTCCGGCTTCTGAATTGACAGGGCTTTTTATACAGTCTGATCGCCCGGCTGATGTGAAAGGGGTTATGCGCGAGATAGATTATGCAAGAATTCTGCATGAACGGACTCTGGCGAGAACTTCCCAGTTGTCTTGATTAAACGGTGCCACTGTGTGCAATAGCCTCTCCCCACTTAAAATAAAATCTCCAAAAATAATTAGTATAGTCATTCTGCTTGTGTGCGGCTGTACACTGCTTCACGCAAGGCTGGCTCTGGCTGAGGCGTTATACCGGCAATTCTCGCTGGGAGCCGGGAATCTTACTCAGGCACCCGCAGATGCCAAAGCCCCCGAACCGGGTATTGTGACGGCGAAATACGGCATCAAAATATCCAAGGATTTTATGCCGTACATGGGCACCGGGCTTGCCTATACTTATCAACCGGATGTCAGGTCTGGTGAAATGACAAAAGTCCAAACAGGGGTGGCAGCTCAGTTCGGGTTCAGTTATCTTTTCGATGCCAATTCCTCGCTGAAAATGGACTACAAATACCTCTCACTTCCTACCGATCTGCCGCGTGGCGACTCAAAAAGCACTCCGCAATCAATCGGTATCGGGTTTGACATCAAATTTTAAGTGAATACAATAAGGAAGTGTGGCCATGCCGCGATACATTGAGCCGGTATTTCGTCCTCCCAGCGAAGCGCGAAGTTTGATTTTTCAGATTACGGTTGGCTGTTCCCAAAATACGTGCAGGTTCTGTGGAATGTACAAGGGGAAGAGCTTCCATCTCCGTCCGCTGCAAGAAATCCTTGATGAAATAACTGAAATTCCTGAGGGCTACCGGGACCGGATTGAACGGGTCTTTCTTGCAGACGGCGATGCGCTGGTTTATCCATTCGCCCCTCTCTGCACAATCCTCGACACTTTGGTAAAAACTTTCCCCCGACTCAATCGAGTAGCTTCTTACGCTTCCCCCAACAGTCTGGTGAGCAAACGTCCAGAACAGCTGGCTGAACTGCGTTCAAGACGTCTCAAAATTTTGTATTTCGGTTTGGAGTCAGGCGATGATGAAACACTTCAGGTGGTTGACAAAGGTTTTGAGTCTGAACAGATGGCCGAGTTGGCACTTTTGGCCCGTGGGGCGGGGATGAAGCTTTCGGTTACCGCAATTCTTGGGTTGGCAGGTCGAGGTCGAAGCCTGCTGCACGCTAGGGCTACCGCATCATGGGTTAATCGGGTAAGCCCTGAATACTTCTCACTATTAACCATGTTCCACCGGCATAACGATGATTTTGTCCGAACCCTTCAGCAATGTACCCGTCGGGAGCTGATGCTGGAAACCCGGGAAATGCTCAGCAATCTGCACCCGAATAAAACAATCCTCCGTTCGAATCATGTGTCAAACTTTCTCAACCTGGCCGGCAGCTATCCGAAGGATCGGGAGCGGCTGATTGCCGATGTGGATTCTGCTCTTGAACTGGCCGCGCGGCGGCCAGGCTATCTGGATGAGGTCCCTTCATACCAGGAGGAGTACTACTAGCATAACCTCTTTTATCTTGCTGTTATATCGCCATAAATGCTACTTTGCCTCCACTTTATTTCCGTAAGTGGAGGTTTTTTGTGCGCGTATTTCGTTATCTGACAGCCGGTGAATCACACGGGCCTCAGCTGAGTGCAATTATTGAAGGGCTGCCGGCAGGGGTACATATATCTGTTGAGCCGCT
>Ga0007792_10000309_pt1 | contig 17702 bp, 25 predicted proteins | sample CryBogmetaGMA6M_FD_60371 | JGI IMG/M metagenome (GOLD analysis project Ga0007792, IMG submission 60371) | Freshwater microbial communities from Crystal Bog, Wisconsin, USA - MA6M | ecosystem: Environmental > Aquatic > Freshwater > Lake | place: Crystal Bog, Wisconsin, USA | collected 2009-07-06
CTTACGGATAAAAAATGTCAGAAACGACTCAAGTAGAAGCTTCTTATAGTTTAGCGGGTCGGAAGATTATGTTAGGTCTTCCAACCTACGACTTTAAAGTGACTGCAAAGCTAGCTATTTCGCTGGCTTCTTTTTGCACACGGGCTATGCAACATGGCGTAGATATCCAGATCTGCAATATCTCTGGATGCTCTGTTGTTTCCCGTGTACGAAATTTGATTTCTAAAGATTTTTTAGATTCAGACTGTACTGACCTTATGTTTATTGACTCGGATATTAACTTTGAAGCTGAAGATATTTTTCGTTTAATGGCATGGAATAGCGATCCTAAAAAAGGTATTGTTGCTGGTATTCCAGTAGCCCGTAAAAAAGGTAAGACATATATCTCTACATTAGATGCTGATGAAGATGAAAACATATTCATGAATCATATGGGTTTGGTTAGAGCCAAGCGCGTAGCTACAGCATTTATGATTATCCGCCGTGAAGTATTTGAGCAACTATACGAAGCCCATCCAGAATGGCGTTACCATGATGAGAAAAAAGTAGGCGATGAAATTACCGCTTTCTTTGACTTTGCATTAAAAGATGGTACATATATTGGTGAAGACTTCTTGTTTTGTGACCGCGCTAGAGAACTAGGATTTGAAGTTTGGATTGATCCTACTATCAAATTAGGTCATATGGGTATGGAAGAGTTTGCTGGTGCATTTGGTGAAGATTATCTATATCCATTAATGACCTCAATAGAATCCAAGAAAGATGCCGCATAATGGCAAAGACTCCCGCATGGACACGCAAGGAAGGCAAAAATCCGAATGGTGGCCTGAATGCGAAAGGTCGTGCTTCGGCAAAGGCTCAAGGTATGAATTTGAAGCCACCGCAACCAGAGGGTGGCAGTCGCAAGAAGTCTTTCTGTGCAAGAATGGAAGGTATGAAAAGCAAACTCACATCTACCAAGACAGCAAAAGATCCAGATAGTAGAATTAACAAAAGCCTTCGGGCGTGGAAGTGTTAGTATGAGCGATTTTTTTGACCATGTAAGTGAGCCTACAAAACACGTTGTTGATGCTCTGTCGTTATTAACCGTGCTAGGGACACTTGTGAATTTTTTACCCGCTATAGCAGCCCTTTTAAGTATTGTATGGTCAGGACTTCGTATCTATGAAAGCAAAACCGTTCAAGGTTGGTTAGGAAAAGATAATGCCATCGACGAGTAAAAAACAGCATAATTTTATGGAGGCTATTGCACATAGCCCAGAATTTGCTAAAAAAGCAGGAGTTCCCCAGTCTGTTGGAAGAGATTTTGCAAAAGCAGACAAAGGCAAAAAGTTTAAAGAAGGTGGCGCTATGAAACACGATGACATTAAAGAAGACAAAGTATTAATCAAAAAAGCTTTTAACATGCATGACAAACAATTGCATGAAAACAAAAAGACTGACTTAACTAAACTTAAAAAAGGTGGTATGGCTATGAAATACGATAAAACTCCTAAGCCTAGCTCTATGAGCAAGGATGTAGAAGCTGGTTCAAACAAATTAACTAAATTTGGCGAGTCTGCCGTTCAAAAGCGCGCTCACACTAAAGGCACAAACCTTGGTGATTCAGGCCCAACTAAAGGCATTATGGGTGGCGCTAAGATGGCTAAAGGCGGTATGTGCGCTGGTGGCAAGGCTACTAAGAAAATGGCTAAAGGTGGTACAGCTTCTGCTCGTGCTGATGGTATTGCTTCCAAAGGCAAGACTAAAGGTAAATGGTGCTAAATCATGCCATATACAGAAACTGGCACTGAAAAAGAAAAGCGGGAAGCTTATTACAAGGGTAATAAAGAACGTGGTATTCGTGCTGAAAAAGAGCGTGACTACAAAATGTTTGGAACTACCGAACAGAATATTCCTGCTGTAGACACTATGGGCAATGTAACTGGCATGAAAAAGGGTGGATCTGTATCTTCTGCCTCAAAACGTGCTGATGGTTGCTGTATTCGTGGAAAAACAAAAGCATGAGACCTTCTCGCGGAATGGGAGCTGTAATGCCATCTAAGATGGGCAAAGGCGTTAAGAAAGCCCGTAGAGACAGTACAGACTTTACTGAGTACGCAGAAGGTGGAAAAGTTGGTTTATATGACAACATCCATGCTAAACAAAAACGAATCAAGGCTGGCTCTGGTGAGAAAATGCGTAAGCCTGGATCTAAAGGTGCGCCTAGTAAAGCAGACTTTATTAAATCTGCTAAAACAGTGAAAAGAAAATAATGACAACTACTGGCATGACAGCTTTTAACTTGGACATGAATGACCTCATTGAGGAGGCATTTGAGCGCTGTGGAAAAGAGTTGCGTACTGGTTATGACTTTCGTACTGCGCGCCGTAGCGTTAACTTGTTAACCATAGAATGGGCTAATAGAGGTATCAATCTATGGACTATAGAACAGTGTTCTATCCCTTTAGTTACTGGGCAGGGTGTTTATCCTATACCATCAGATACAATTGACATTTTAGATCAGGTAATTAGAACCAATAATGGCGTACAAAGTACTCAAATTGACATTAATATTAGTCGTATTTCTGAGTCCACTTATTCTACCTTACCTAATAAACTGACCCAAGGTCGTCCAATTCAGGTATGGATTAACCGTCAATCGGGCAATACCAACCCTACTATAGCGGTTTTAGGGGCTGCTATTAGCTCTACAGACACTACAATTACAGTGGTAAATATTGATCAACTAGCCTCAACCGGGTATATTCAGGTCGATAATGAGGTCATCTACTACGCCAATACTAGCGGGAATACCCTTATAAACGTATTCCGTGGTCAAAATGGTACAACGGCTACATCACATTTAATAGGAGCCGCTATATCGGTTCCTATGCTTCCGTCTATTAATGTATGGCCTACACCTAATTCACCTGGAGACCAATATACCTTCGTATACTGGCGTATGCGCCGTATACAGGACGCTGGCACTGGTATTAGTACCACAGATATCCCTTTCCGTTTTATCCCCGTCATGGTGGCTGGATTGGCTTACTATCTAGGTCAAAAGCTAGCGGATGTAGATCCTAACCGGATAATGATGTTAAAAGCAGATTATGAGCAACAATGGGATTTAGCTTCTTCGGAGGATCGTGAGAAAGCCCCAAGTCGTTTTGTCCCAAGAAACATGAATTACTATAGATAAACATGTCAAGTAAGTATGCTTCAGCTAAACACTCCATTGCCGAATGTGATCGTTGTGGTCAGAGGTATAAGCTTGTAGAATTAAAGAAACAGACGTTAAAAACAAAGTTATATAATGTCAAGGTTTGTCCAGAATGCTGGGATCCAGATCAGCCTCAATTAATGTTGGGGATGTATCCAGTAGATGATCCACAGGCAGTACGTGAACCTAGACCTGATATAAGCTACTTAGTTTCTGGAAATAGCGGATTGCAAATTACTAATACAAATAGTACTTCGCAAGATGCATTTGGAGTACCAAGTGGTGGTAGTAGGGTGTTTCAGTGGGGTTGGAATCCTGTAGGTGGATCCAGTTCTTTTGATGCTTCTCTAACACCCAACAATTTGTTTTTAGGTGTTCAAATTGGAACAGTAACAGTTGCAACAACTTAGGAGTTAAAAATGACATTTCGTAAAGCTGCCGATGGTATAACCCAATCAGGCAAAACAAAAGGTAAAAACTTAGGCGATTCAGGCCCAAGTATTGGTATTGAAGCTGGCGGTAAAAAATCGTTAGGCGTTTCAAGCAAATCAATGAAGGCTCTTGGTCGCAACTTAGCTCGTGCTGCGCATCAAAAATCTGGAAGCAGAGGGCGTTAATCATGTCTAATAAAACATTTAAAACTACACCCGCTGAAGATTATCCATTGGGTCACGCTAAAGAAGCTAAAAATGCTAGCGTATACACTGGATTTCAATATCCTACTGGCGGTGGCAATGATATCAATATCTACAAGCAGCCAATGACAAACCCAAAAAGCGCTGATATTGAGTACAAAACTAATCCAAACACAATGAGTGGTGTTGAGACTAGAGTTACTCAACCAGCACGTACAGTCAGCATTGGCGATAGCGCTAATAAAAATACTAACCCTTATGGTGTTGGTGAGATGCGCGGTTATGGCGCTGCTACTAAAGGTCGTAAAACCAGTGGGAAAATGGGTTAATGAATTATTATCAGCTTGTTTCTGCAGTTCAAGACTACACGGAAAACCAGTTTCCGCTGACCTATCTCGCCGATGGGTCTACTGTATCGTCCGCACAGCAGATTAATCGTTTTATTGAGCAAGCTGAATTACGTATTTTCAATACAGTTCAAATCCCATCTTTACGCAAAAATGTAACTGGAACAGTAAGTCCTAATAGTCCTTACCTAGCTTGTCCAGATGATTTCTTGTCATCTTTTTCTTTGGCGGTCATTGACCCTACTTTAGGCACATATGAGTACCTTTTGGATAAAGATGTAAGCTTTATTAGACAGGCATACCCAGCACCAAATAGTCTAGGAACACCGAAATATTATGCGTTATTTGGCTCTAGATATGCTAATAACAATGAGTTAGCGTTTATTCTTGGGCCGACTCCAGACGTAAATTATGCAATGGAACTGCATTATTACTACTATCCAGTATCTATTGTCCAGCGTCCTATAGGCTCTTTGGGTACTATTGTTCCAGGATCTGGCTATGTTGATGGTACTTATACCAATTTAAACACTACTGGCGGTTCTGGAGAGGGAGCGCTTATCAATGTAACAGTAGCAAGCGGTATCGTAACTTCTGCAACAGTTTCATACGGCGGCTCAGGATATACGGTTGGCGATAGCATTACAGCAACAATTGGATCTAGCGGATCGGGCTTTACAGTAGCAGTTAGCTCGGTTAATAATCCAACAGGAACTTCATGGTTAGGTGACAACTTTGATACCGTTTTGCTTTACGGAGCATTGGTAGAGGCGTATACTTACATGAAAGGTGAAAACGACATGATGGTTCTGTATAGTCAAAAATACACAGAAGCATTGGCTCAATTAAAACGTCTTGGCGATGGTTTAGAACGACAAGATTCATACAGATCTGGGCAAGTTAGGGTACAGGTAACTTAATATGGCATTTACAGGTAATTACGCATGTGATGTTTTTAAAGTAGGTCTCATGGATGGGGTCTACAATTTTGGCACTGGCACATCCCAAACTTTTAAAATTGCTTTGTATACAAACTCAGCAACACTTAATGCTAGCACTACTGCATATACAGCAACTGGCGAAACAAGTGGCTCAGGGTACACTGCTGGCGGACAAGCATTAACTATTATTGTTCCTCCAACTGTAGGTGGATCTGGAGATATAGCTTATTTATCTTTTGCTGACGAAGTATGGACAGCATCAACAATTACTGCTCGTGGCGCTTTGATTTATTTAGCCAACGGCACAACGAATCCCGCTGTTTGTGTACTGGACTTTGGTTCAGATAAAAGCACAACTGGCGGTAACTTTACGGTACAGTTCCCATCTGCTACCAATACTTCTGCAATTATCCGAATTTCTTAAGGAGAAATTATGTTTTCTGAAAACGCAAAAGCAACTGAGATGGCGAATGCCTCTTTGATTGCACAAACAGGAACGCTTGAAGGCGTTGCTGCTACAGGTATCTATACTGTTGAATGTATAGATGCTGATGGTAATACTAAATGGTCTGACATTATCAAAAACTTGGTAATGACTGGCGGTAAAAATGATATGCTAGACAAGTACTTTGCTGGCTCTGCATACACAGCCGCTTGGTATCTTGGCTTGGTTAACGGTGCTTCTAGCCCAACATATGCTGCTGGTGACACAATGGCTAGTCATGCTGGTTGGACTGAGTTTACATCGTATAGCAATGCTACACGCCCAGCACCATCTTGGTCTGCTGCTTCTAGTGGCTCTAAAGCTACTACAGCAACTGCATTTAACATTAATGGTTCTGGCACTGTTGCTGGTGCATTTATGACTACTGGTAGTGCTATTAGCGGCACTACAGGTATTTTGTACTCTGCTGGTAACTTTACTGGTGGTAATCGTACTGTTGCTTCTGGCGATACATTGAATGTAACTTACACAGCAACATTGACCTAAGTAGGGGCTTCATATGGCCTTAGTATTATCTGATCGCGTCCAAGAGACTACCACTAGTCCTGGTACTGGCAGTGCTACGCTTAACGGCGCAGTTACTGGGTATCAGGCATTTTCTGCCACCATGTCAAATTCTGATACGTGTTATTACACTATTGCAGATCAAGGTGGCGCAAACTGGGAAGTTGGTATTGGCACTTATGCTTCAAGTGGCAACCAATTGCAACGTACTACGGTGCTTTCCTCAAGTAATGGTGGTTCTCTTACTAACTTCAGCTCTGGTACACAGGCAATATTTATTACCTACCCAGCAGAAAAGTCTGTTAATTTAAACGGTAACGGTAATGTAAGCGCATTAGGAAATGTTAGTTCAGGTACATGGCAAGGCACAACTGTTGCGGTATTGTATGGCGGTACAGGGGTAACGACTTCTACGGGAACTGGGTCTGTTGTCCTTAATACATCGCCTACATTAGTAACTCCAGCTTTAGGAACTCCATCATCTGGTACATTAACCAATGCAACTGGACTGCCTTTAACTACTGGTGTCAGCGGAGTATTGCCTACAGCTAACGGCGGTACTAATTTAAGTTCATTTACTTTAAATGGTGCTTTATATGCAACATCCACTTCTGCTCTTGCTACCGGTACTTTGCCTGTTGCTAGCGGTGGTTCTGGTGTAACTACTTCTACTGGTACTACAAATCTTGTTTTAAGTAATGGCCCAACTTTAGTAACTCCAGCTTTAGGTGCTGCAACAGCAACGTCTATTGTTGCAAGTAACGGATTCTACTCAACCAGTACATATGGTGGTTCATTTACTGATGGCGTTGTAGTTGACTACGATGGCGGAACAGGAAATGCTCGATTCAGCGCTGGAACATCGGATAATATTACATTCTATAATGGTGGCGTTGGTGTAACACCGCTATTTAAACTTTATGCAAACGGTTCTGTTGGAGTAGGTAGCACACCTAGTCCTGGCTCTTCTGGACAAGTATTAACATCAGCTGGCTCTGGATCCCCTCCAACATGGTCTACACCAAGCGGAACTTCTAAAGCACAAGCAATCGCCTATGCCATGACGCTGGGCTTCTGAAAATTTAAAGGAATAATTAATCATGGCAAACCCAAATATTGCAGCGCTAACCACGATCAACGGCAATACTGCCTACGTGGTTCCATCGACAACAGCCGCTACAACAAGCTGGACTTATAACGGTTCAACTTCATTAACTGGCTTAACACCAGTATCTGGCACTGTAAACAAGATCACTGGTTTGATTGTGTCTAACACAACATCTTCGGCTGCTTATGCAACGGTTGGTGTAGGTAACAACGCAACATTTGGTTCTGCTACAGTGATTGGCTACTTGGCTTATCAGATCTCTGTACCAGCCAACGCTTCTTTGATCGTGGTTGATAAGACTACTGATCTATATATCACGGAGAATCAATCTGTTGGTGTGACATCAGGCACTGCAAGTGCTTTGACCTACACAGCAATCTTTGAAGCGATTAGCTAATAATGTCCCTGCGTTATACAGGAGCTTGGCTACAGGACGGAGCGTTTAACCCGCTGACTGCGCCTACGCCTAGCTATACATATGGAATATGGTCATTTGGATTAAATAGTTCAGGAGAGCTTGGTCAAGGTAATACAACAAACCTATCATCACCAAAACAAGTCGGGTCTCTGACAAACTGGGCATCTGTTAGCGCAAATGTTGGTTCATCAATGGGTATTAAAACCGATGGAACTTTATGGGCTTGGGGGGCTAATAATACTGGTCAATTGGGACTCGGAAACAGAACTTATTATTCTTCTCCAAAACAAGTTGGCGCATTAACAACATGGTCAACTGTATCCGCTGGTCAGTATTGCGGGATTGCTATTAAAACTGATGGAACCTTATGGTCTTGGGGATATAACGCACAAGGTCAATTAGGATTAGGAAATCAAACATATTACTCATCACCAAAACAAGTTGGGTCACTTACAACTTGGTCTTCAGTTAGTATAAAAGGATATTCAGTAGCAGCAATTAAAACTGATGGCACACTTTGGTCTTGGGGATATAATGCACAAGGTCAATTGGGATTAGGAAATACAACGTATTATTCATCCCCAAAACAAGTTGGTTCACTAACTAACTGGAAGTCTGTTTCTGCAGGATATTACTTTACAATTGCTACAAAATCAGATGGTTCACTTTGGACGTGGGGATACAACGGAACTGGGTGTTTGGGATTAGGTAATTCAACAGCATATTCATCACCCAAACAAGTTGGTTCACTAACTAATTGGCTACAGGTTACCGCTGGTCAAACTAGGTCTTGTGCATTAAGTATTAAAACCGATGGTACTTTGTGGTCTTGGGGTCAAAATACAGAAGGTGAACTTGGTCAAGGAAATACTTCTTATTTTTCATCCCCAAAACAAGTTGGAGCTTTAACTGGATGGGCTTTTGTTAATGCAGGTGGTCAACAGGTTCTTGCAACTAAAACAAATGGTACGCTTTGGGCTTGGGGTAAAAATAATAATGGTCAGCTTGGACTAGGAAATACAACATCATATTCATCTCCAGTTCAGGTTGGAAGTTTAACTACATGGTCTTCAGCTGCAACTGGCTACAATCACAATATAGTACTTCAATACTAATATGCCAATAACCTACCCATACCTTCAATACGGTGGCATCTGGACAACAAGCCAAGCCACTGATGCCGTTGCCTCTGGCACTTGGCCTATTCCGCCAACACCTAAATTGTTTAGCTGGGGTTCCAATGGTTCAGGACAGCTTGGTCTTGGCAACACCACATATTACTCATCTCCAAAACAAGTTGGGTCTTTAACCACTTGGCTGTATGTTGCATCTGGAATTTATTCAGGATATTCAATTAAAACCGATGGCACACTCTGGTCTTGGGGCAGCAATGCATACGGAAATCTTGGAACCAGTAATACAACTAATTACTCATCCCCAAAACAAGTCGGTGCATTAACTAACTGGTCAAAAGTTGCCAGTAAAGGCACTTTTTGTGTTGCCATTAAAACAGACGGAACATTATGGGGCTGGGGGCAAAATGATAACGGTCAGCTGGGGTTAAATAACCTAACATATGCAATTTCATCACCAACACAAATAGGCGCATTAACCACTTGGAGTTGGGTTGATGTAGGATATTTACATACTATTGCAACTAAAACAGATGGAACACTTTGGTCTTGGGGAAGTGGTGCAACTTATGGTGCTTTAGGTTTAGGTAACACCACTAGGTACTCTTCTCCAAAACAAGTTGGTTCACTTACTAATTGGTTATATGTTGCTTGTGGTAGATATTTCTCCTTAGCATCTAAAACAGACGGCACTTTGTGGACTTGGGGTCAAAATAATGGTGGCGGACAATTAGGTCTTGGGGATACAACAAATAGATCATCTCCAGTTCAAATTGGCACTCTTACTAACTGGTCATTGTTTAAATCTGGATTAAATTCTACTATTTCAACAAAAACTGATGGAACACTATGGAGTTGGGGTGCAAATAGTTTAGGAGAATTAGGTCAAGGAAACATTACTAATTATTCCTCACCTAAACAGGTTGGCTCTTTAACAAATTGGTATATTGTTGCTTGTGGGCATTCCAACGGTCTTTCAATTAAAACCGATGGCACATTATGGTCTTGGGGACGAAACCAAGGTGGTCAATTGGGTTTAGGTAACACAACATATACATCTTCACCGCAACAAGTTGGTAGTTTAGTAACATGGTCAGCAATTTCTGGTGGTAGATCGTATACATTAGCAATAGCAAAAACATAAAGGACATAACGTTTTGAAAAAAACATTGCATTTCTTATCAGGAATCCCTCGTTCAGGATCTACAGTCTTGGCGGCAATCCTTAACCAAAATCCAGAGACACATGTTTCTACAACATCTGGATTAGTGCATGCTTTAGACGGACTTGCCAATACATGGCACTCCGCTGGACTGCTAAATGAGAATGACCCAGAGCGTAAACTCCTTGCCCAGACTATGCGTGGCACGATTGATGCGTTCTACGAGTCAACTGATAAGCCTGTAATTATTGATAAAGGTCGTGGCTGGCCCGTACCTGTGATTATGCAAGCTATGAGCCAAGTGCTACAGCACAAACCAAAGATTATCGCTACAGTACGCCCCGTGCCCGACTGTATGGCTTCTTTTGTACGGGTAGCAAAGCCAGCAGACTTAGATGAATTTATGTACTCTGGACAGCTTGCTGACCATTTGAAGGCCGCTTATATCTCGCTGCAACAAGGTTATGAGGCCATGCCAGAGAACTTTTTGTTTGTAGAGTATGACAACCTACTTGCAGACCCAAAACGTGAATTAGACCGCATCCATGAGTTTCTTGGATTGGCACCGTTTGAATACGACCTGTCTAACATTGACGGCACACCAGTAAAAGAAGACGACGAGAACTTGCATGGTTACGCTGGTATGCATGACATCAAGCCAGAGTTAAAAAAGCAACACTCAGACCGCTCGCAAGATCTATTAAAGCATCACTACAATCAGTTCTGCCAGCCAGAGTTCTGGAATGATAACAAGCGCACTATGCCTGAGTTAGACGACTTAGACTTGCAGTTAGCCGCTGGTAAGATTGGTGACTTTGTAGAAGGATGGAGACTGTCTGAGAAGCTGGCTAAAGAGCGTCCAACAGACCATCGTGCAGCATACAACCGTTCTTGGTACTTGCTTAAACAAGGCAAAGTGCGTGAAGGCTACAAAGAAATGGATCGTGGACGCTTTTGTGGAATTATTGGTGAAAAGCACCCAGACACCCCTATGCCAGAATGGGATGGACGCTCTAAAGGCACAATCCTGCTGTATTGCGATCATGGCCTTGGAGATCAGATCCACCAAGTACGTTATGTAAAAGATTTAGTTGCCCGTGGTAACAAAGTGATTGTCTGCTGTTCTGGTCAATTGGCACAGTTGTTCTCACAAGTTGAGGGTGTCTCTGCGGTAATCCAGCATGGCGCTGAGTATGGTATTTACCACGACTTCTGGGCGTTTGCGATGGTAGCTCCAAACTATCTGGGTTATGAAGCTTCAGACCTTAGTGGTTTACCATATATACCTAAGCCGACAGTCATTAAAGGACGCAAGAAGCGTATCGGACTGCGTTGGCAAGGTAATAGTAAGTTTGAGGATGACCACAATAAACGCTTCCCATATGAACTGCTATTTAATGCGGTACAAGGTGCTGACTATGAGTTTATCTCATTACAGCGTGACGAAGGCGCAGATGCTTGCCCACCATGGGTAAAACGGGTATCATTAGATAGTTGGCAAGATACTCAGGCCGCTGTAGCAAGTTGCGATTTAGTAATCTCTTCATGCACCTCAGTAAGCCATTTGGCAGCCGCTATGGGTGTTGAGACTTGGGTAGTCATTCCAGTGATGGGTTACTACTTGTACGCTTTAGATGGTGACAAATGCCCGTATTATGACTCTATGACCTTGTTCCGCCAAGAAGTATTTGGTGAATGGCAAGCTCCATTTGACCGCATTAAGGCTAAATTAAACGTAGAAAAACCACAGATAAGAATGGTAAGTTAATGAGCTATCGGTATGCCAACGCCATCGTAGATCCAGGGTTAAACACCCTGATTGCGCCTCCGCCTCCATCTTATTTATATAATTTATATAGTTGGGGGTATAATGCTCAAGGTCAATTAGGCCTTGGAAATACAACGGCCTACTCATCTCCTATGCAAGTAGGGTCATTAACCACTTGGAACACAATATCAAACGGAATTACTTTTTTTGTATCAGTTAAAACCGATAACACTTTATGGACTTGGGGTGGTAATGCCAACGGGCAATTAGGATTAGGAAATAGAACATATTATTCATCTCCAAAACAAGTTGGCGCTCTTACAAATTGGTCTTTAGCTTCCGCTGGATATCAACATATTGCTGCTATTAAAACCGATGGAACGCTTTGGGCTTGGGGAAGTGGCGGTGCAGGAAAGTTAGGCTTTAATAATACAAATTCCTATTCATCGCCTAAACAAGTTGGATCGCTAACTAATTGGAAAGATGTTGTTGCAAGTGCATATAATACGCATGCAATTAAAACAGATGGAACTTTATGGGCCTGGGGCGGTAATTATTTTGGGCCTTTAGGTCTTGGGAATCAAACTTATTATTCTTCACCTAAGCAAGTTGGTTCTTTAACTAATTGGAAAAGCCTTGCAGCAGGTTACGAAAATGTTTTAGCTATTAAAACAGATGGAACCCTATGGTCTTGGGGATATAATTCTTCTGGAGAATTAGGTCAAAATAATACAACCAATTATTCATCACCTAAACAAATTGGTGCGTTAACTACTTGGGCTTCTATTGCTTTAAAAAGAAATACTTCACTAGCAATTAAAACTAATGGTTCATTATGGTCTTGGGGACAAAATAATAATGGTCAATTAGGATTAGGAAACATCACTTATTATTCTTCACCTAAGCAAATTGGTTCTTTAACTAATTGGTTAACAGTGGCTACTCAGTATTTTAGTTCTGCAGCTATAAAAATTGATGGAACTTTATGGACTTGGGGACAAAATCAAGTTGGGCAATTAGGCCTTAGTAATACAACATCTTATTCATCTCCAAAACAAGTTGGCTCTGCTACTACTTGGCAAAAAATTTCTGTTGGTGAATATTTTATGTCGGCTTTAGGATAAATTATGGCAGTTATTGTACCCGCACCATACACCCAATACGGCGGCATCTGGAAACTCTCCGCAGCAAGCGCATCTAAAGGTGCTGGTACTTGGCCGACCGCACCTGGGGCCCCTACTATAGGTACCGCCGTTGGAACTGGTTTAACATCCGCAAATGTGGCCTTTACTCCACCAAGCAATACAGGCATTCCCGCTGGTGTAGTATTATATACAGCAACATCAAACCCGGGCAATATTACAGCAACTGGAACAACATCACCAATATCTGTAACAGGATTGGCGTTATTAACCGCCTATTCATTTACAGTAACCGCTACAGGCACTTCTGGATTAGTTGGTCCGCCAAGCGCCTCTAGTAATACGGTATTACCGCCTCTATAAATAAAAGGAGTATTAATATGGCATTATATGTACAAGTAGTAAACAATCAGATGGCTCAGTGCATTGACACTACGCCTCCAGTACCAGTCGGTCAAGACGGCTGGAAAAACGCAGTGGAAGTAAAACCTACTCCATTGCCGTATCAACAAGGTCTAAACGGCCCAGTTTACGATTGCACCAAAGACCCAGTGGAAATCGTCTGGACTATCTATGACATCTCAATTGATGAGCAAAAAGGCGGTAAGTACAGCCAAGCAGCTCAGCAGTTTAACGCTGTAGTAGCCCAACAAGCCAAATTGGAGACCAGCGACAATCCAGCAGAAAAGTATGACCCAACCGTTGTGGCGGCTGCTCAGACTCGTTATCAGAACATCTGCGCTCAGATTGATGCTGCTACCACTCAGGCTGACTTGGACGCAATCCAAAAAGAGTTAGACGCAAATCAGATCGCTTTAGGTAAATGAAGCTAAATCTGGGTTGTGGGTACAATAAGTTTGATGGCTACGTCAATGTAGACCATGATTCCTTGTGCCAGCCCGATATCGTTGCAGACCTAGAAAACCGATTGCCTTTTGAAGATAACTCGGTGGATGAGATCATTATGTTTCACGTCTTGGAACATCTAGGTAAAGATGTAAAAACATACTTTTCTATATGGAAAGAGCTTTACCGCATTCTCAAAAATGACGGAGAGTTGAAAATTACGGTTCCTCATTGGAACCATGAGAACTTTCACCATGATCCTACCCATGTCCGTAAGGTAACTCCTGTTGGCGTAAATATGTTTAGCCAAAAGAAAAACCGCCAGACTATTGAAGAAAGTGGTCAAGAAACAACATTAGGGTTACAACTAGGAATAGATATAGAGGTTGTTGGCGTACACTATGATTTGTCGCCTTGGTTCCAGCAAGCTATGCAGGGTCAGCCTAGAGAAATAGTAGAACGGGAAATGGGGCGATATAACAATAGTTGTCATCAAATCCACATCTATGCAAAGGCGATTAAATGAAAAAGATCCTCATCATGGGCTTGCCAGGTTCTGGTAAGACTTATTTAGCACAAGCATTAAAAGCTTATTTAGAAGAGCATGGGGAAATGTCCTATGCTAGAGCATTACAAGAGCATATTGGTGATCTTGGTTGCCAAGTGACTTGGTTCAATGCCGATGAAGTGCGTAAGAAATATAACGACTGGGACTTCTCCAAAGAAGGGCGTATCCGTCAATCTTTACGCATGGCTGATTTTGCTTTGCATTCTGGCGGTGATTATGTGATCTGTGATTTTGTAGCGCCCTTGGTCGAGATGCGTAACAACTTCAAAGCAGACTGGACTATCTGGATGGATACCATAGATCAAGGTCGTTTTGAAGATACCAACAAAGCGTTCGTGCCTCCAGAAGTTTATGATTTCCGTGTGACAGAACAAAACTGCGAGAAATGGGCTGAGTTCATTGGCAACCATATTATTGAAAACCGCAGACGGCCTAACTTTGATTGGCAGAAAGAAACTGTCCAAATGTTGGGAAGATGGCAGCCGTGGCATTCTGGTCACAGAGCGCTATTTGAACGCTCTATTGCTAAAACGGGTCAAGTAGTTATTCAAATCCGTGACTGTCAGGGCTGGCAAGGGTCTAACCCATTTGCCATTGAGCAAGTTAAGGGCTATATCAAGCGTGATCTGGATCCGTTGTATCAAGGACAGTATGAAATCCAAGTAGTGCCAAATATTGTAAATATCACCTATGGACGTGATGTTGGCTATAAGATTGAGCAAGAAACCTTTGACGATAAGACGCATTCTATCTCGGCAACCAAAATCCGCAAGGAGATGGGAATTGAGTGATAGCCCCGTTAGAAGCCTAGTCAAAGCCATTTCTTGGAGGGTTACAGGAACGGTAGATACCTTTATAATTAGCTGGATTATAACGGGTCATATCTTGTTAGCATCTGGTATTGCTTTAACCGAGATTATGACAAAAATATGCCTGTTTTGGCTGCATGAACGGGTTTGGAATAAAATTAATTTTGGTAGGCAATAATGTCATTTGGAATAACCGCATTCGCTCAAAGTCCATTTGCCGCATTAGGCGGTACAGTCTATTCACGTAGTTTGACTGAGAGCATTGCGGCTACTGATGCCGTTAGGGGAAATCTTTCTACTCAAAATGCGGTAAATGAATCTTCAGCAGCTACTGACTCTGTATCTACAATTCAATCTCTTGCAGCAGCAATTGCCGAAACCAGCGCAGCTACTGATGCCTATGCTAACGTATTAAACTCTGTAAACTTTATTACAGAGAGTGTTGCAGCTACTGATACGGTAGATCAGCTGACTGGTAAATTTGTATACCTTACTGAGTCTGCTGCAGCCACAGATGCGGTTGTAGTTAATGCAAGTACATTTAATGCTACAGTGCCAGAAACTTCAGCGGTAACTGATACCGTAAGTTCTACTGGTGCTATTTTAAGTTCTGCTATAACAGAGTCAGTAGCAGCTACAGCTACCCAAACATCTACACAAACAATTGTTGGCTTAATTGCTGAGTCCATAACTCCAAGCGATTTATATACAAATACCTTAATATTAGTTACCGCAATCAATGAATCTGCCGCTGCAACAGATATTGTTAATAACACTTATATTGGCTATGTTGCCGTAACAGAATCTTCTGTGGCAACAGCTACGCAAACCCAACAATATTTAGTTAATATATTTGTTACTGAAAGCTCTGCAGCAACAGCCACAATGTCTGCTAGTTTAAATTATCTAGTAAATGTAGCTGAGTCTATTGCCGCCACAGATACTCAAACTTATACAGTAGATGCAACAGCTACCCCAACTGGCGTTTTACTGACAATTAGCTTAACAAATGTTAATGTATGGGGCGAGATAAATGATGGATCAAGCCCAAATTGGGTACAAATTAAAGATTAGGAGCATTAAATGTCAACATATTCAACTTCTTTGGGATTAGAGGAAATCACTCCAGGAGACCAAGCGGGTCTTTGGGGTAATACAACTAATACAAACTTAAGCCTTATTGACCAAGCTGTTGCTGGCGTAACGCCCGTTAGCTTAGGTTCAGCTTCTGGATCTACTTATGTATTGACATATTACAACGGTGCTGTAGATGAATCTCGATCTGCCGTTATTAAGGTAACTGGTACAGCCACTGGCCCAAACATTATTCAGATCCCAGCAGTTCAAAAGCTATATGTATTTAGGAATAGCTCTGGAAATACAATTACAGTCCAGACTGCAGCAGCAGCCAATACAGTAACCTTAAAAGATGGTGAAGCTACTCTAGTGTTTTGCGATGGAGCAAATGCTTATTCTGGCATTGCTACTGCGGGTGTTGGTACTGTTACCGTTCCTTACGGCGGTACTGGTGCTACTAGTTTTGGCGCTGGATTTATCATATCCCCTGGCGGAACTGGGAATCTAGTATCTGTTCCATATATTCCATTGGATGCATCAAGCGCTGCAGTATCTGGAGTTCTTCCGGTAGCAAACGGCGGAACAGGACAATCTACTCTTGCTTCTGGATCTATATTAACTGGAAATGGTACAAGTGGTATTGGTTCTATTTCTGCTTCAGCTACACCTGGTTGGGTGCTAACTACAAACGGATCTAGTTGGGCGGCGGCTCCTGCTGGATCTGCACTTTTATCAAGCAATAATACTTGGTCTGGCACTAATGCATTTAATACTGCTCCTACAGTTGGCGGTTATTCTGTTGTGACTACCAATACTCTTTCTGGGTATGCTCAATTAGCAAGCTCTCCAACATTTACTGGCGGAGTAATAGCACCAGGGTTTCTAGCAAACGGTGCTGGTAGTTTAGCTGACCAAAAGTTTAGCGTTTCTTACACCAGTGGTGGCACTACTTATACTACAGGAATATCGCCAACATCTATTCAAATTGGTGTATCTGGGGCAGGTATGTTTTGGGATCCTACTATTGGCCCAAATTTATCAGTTATTACCCCAGGATTTGGTGGTAATGCTAAATTTGCTAACTCAGGATATAACTACCAAGGCAACAATAATCCTAGCTGGCAGACTACTTCTGATGTAAACATTAAAACTAATATACATCCAATTACTGATGTGTTAGAAAAAATAAATGCTTTAAAACCAACGCATTTTGAGTATAAGGATAAAGCTGGAGAAACTCGGACTGGTTTTATAGCTCAAGAGTTTGAAACAGTATTTCCAGGTCATGTTGCCAATGAACAAGCAGAAGAAAAGTATTTGCAATATTTACCAGAAGGCCAAACTACAATAAAAACTTTGACTATGGATTTAGTTCCATATTTAGTTAAAGCTATACAAGAACTATCTGCCGAATTAGAAGCGCTTAAAGCTAAAGTTGGAACCTAAAGGACTGGTGAAATAAAGTGAACTATGGCAGATCCTTTTGGTTTATCCGAAGGAGCGAAAGCTCTTAGTAAGAGCCTTGATGCAAGTC
>Ga0007792_10000310_pt1 | contig 17695 bp, 8 predicted proteins | sample CryBogmetaGMA6M_FD_60371 | JGI IMG/M metagenome (GOLD analysis project Ga0007792, IMG submission 60371) | Freshwater microbial communities from Crystal Bog, Wisconsin, USA - MA6M | ecosystem: Environmental > Aquatic > Freshwater > Lake | place: Crystal Bog, Wisconsin, USA | collected 2009-07-06
ATATAAGGCACCAGCGTGAGGTGGATGAACAAACCGTTCTGGCGCCCAATTTCATGGCGGAATTGGCGGATCGCCTCGAGGAACGGAAGCGACTCGATGTCGCCCGCCGTGCCGCCGATTTCCGTTATGGCGATATCAACATCCTCCGCATCCAGGGACCGGATGGCCGCCTTGATTTCATCCGTGATATGGGGAATCACCTGGACGGTTTTGCCGAGGTACCCCCCTTCCCGCTCACGGCAGATCACCGAGCGATAGATGCTGCCCGAGGTGTAATTGCTGTTCCGGTTGCAGGTAACGCCCCCGAACCGTTCATAATGCCCCAGGTCCAGGTCGGTCTCCGCCCCGTCCACGGTGACGTACACCTCGCCATGCTGATACGGCGACATCGTGCCCGGATCGACATTGAGGTATGGGTCAAGCTTCTGCATCTTGACGCGATACCCTCGCCGTTCCAACAAAAGAGCTACAGAGGCCGCGGTCAGGCCCTTCCCCAATGACGAGACCACGCCGCCGGTTACGAAAATATGCCGAGTGGGTCCGTTCCGATTAGCCATCAGTGATTCCCTTTCGCATCGAGATTAAGAAGCATATTGTTGTTTTCGAGGGCATCCTTCCCCTGCATCCGGCTGATATCGACCGGATAGTTCCCGGAGAAACAGGCGGTGCAGTAATCCGGGGCATTCGGGAAGGGGGACAACAGCCCCTCGATACTGAGATAGCCCAGGCTGTCAGCCCCTGTAAAGGCACACACCTCATCATGGGAATGCACGCCCGCAATGAGTTCTTGCTTGGATGCAAAATCGATCCCGAAGAAGCAGGGATTGATGGTTGGCGGGCAGGAGATCCGCAGGTGGATTTCCTTCGCCCCGGCCTCGCGCAGAGCCATCACGCGCCGGCGCGAAGTGGTGCCCCGGATGATTGAGTCGTCCACGACGACCACGCGCTTGCCGCGCACGACGTCGGCCACTACCGCAAGCTTCATGTCCACGCTACGCGCCCGCTGGTCGGAATCGGGCATGATAAAGGTCCGTCCGACATAGTGGTTTCGCATGAACCCGAAATCGAGGGGAATGCCGCTTTGCCGTGAAAATCCAAGCGCCGCTGAATTCCCGCTGTCTGGAACCGCCGTGACAATGTCGGCTTCCACAGGGTGCTCCTGCGCCAGGCGCATGCCCAGCTTGACGCGGACCGAGTGCACGCTCTGCCCGAACACATTGCTGTCGGGGCGGGCGAAATAGACATGCTCAAAGACGCATTGTGAAAAGCTTTTGTTTTCCTTCTCTGCAAACCAGGTGCTCCGGATACCGGTCGAATCCACCACCACCAGCTCGCCGGGCTCGACATCCCGGACGAATTCCGCCCCGATCTGGGTCAGGGCACAGGTCTCACTGGAGAACACGTAGCCGTTGCCCAGTTTTCCGATGGACAGCGGCTTGAAGCCCAGCGGGTCCCTCGCCGCCATCACGCAATCCTTGGTCATCAGAAGAAATGCAAACGCACCCTTCAACTCAGCCAGGGCACGGGCCACCCGGCGGGGACGGTTACGATACATCGGGTCGGCCAGGAGGTGAATCAGCACTTCGCTGTCCGTGCTGGTCTGGAATATGGCACCCGACTGCTGGTACATGTTGCGCAGCGCCCGGGCATTCACCAGGTTTCCGTTATGAGCGATGGCCCAGATGCCGTCACTGCACTCCACCACGAGTGGCTGCACGTTTTGGATACGTGAGGCACCGGTGGTCGAATAACGGACATGTCCGATTCCGAGATGGCCAGCCATGCCGCGGAGAACGTCCGTCGAAAAGACGTCGTTAACCTCCCCCACCCCCTTGGATGACTTGACCTGGGTCCCGTCAGAAACAACAATGCCTGCCCCCTCCTGCCCCCTGTGCTGCAGAGAAAAAAGCCCGGCATGAATTAACAACGCGACGTCGGGAATGCCGAAAACGCCGAAGATTCCGCAAGATTCACGAGGATAATCAAAGTCTGTAACATGATTCACGTGTACACCTCCACACCGGGGTAACTGAATTAGCGTGTTGGAGGGGGAAAAGCAAGATTAAACCGGGAAATTTACCCGGAAAAGTTGGTCACAAAAAGAACGGGACGCCCCTGAGGGCGTCCCGTTCATAAGGTCATCAACCCGGGGGCTTAAACCAGGCCCTGGTCGATCATCGCGTCGGCAACCTTGACGAAGCCGGCGATATTGGCGCCCAGGACGTAGTTACCCGCGTCGCCGTATTCCTCCGACGCCGCGTAGGCGTTGGCATGAATCGACTTCATGATGCCGTTCAGCTTCTGGTCGACTTCCTCGCGAGACCAGGACAGGCGCATGGAGTTCTGGGACATTTCCAGTCCCGAGGTCGCCACGCCACCGGCGTTGGCCGCCTTGCCCGGTCCGTACATGATTTTGGCCTTGAGGAACACTTCAACTCCGTCCGGGTCGGTCGGCATGTTGGCGCCTTCCGCCACCAGCTTGCAACCGTTTTTGACAAGTGTCTTCGCATCAGACCCCGAGATCTCATTCTGGGTGGCCGACGGGAAGGCGCAGTCGCACTTGATGCTCCACGGACGCTCGCCATCCTTATATTGGCAGCCGAACTTGTCGGCGTAATCCTTGATGCGGCCGCGTTTGACGTTTTTCAACTCCATGATGAACGCCAGCTTCTCGGCGGTGATGCCGGTCGGATCGAAGATGGTGCCGTTCGAATCCGAAACCGACACGCACTTGCCGCCCAACTGGTTGACCTTCTCAATGGTGTACTGCGCCACGTTGCCGGACCCCGACACGGTGCAGACTTTGCCCTTCATCGAGTCGCCACGCTTGGCCAGCATCTCCTGGGCGAAATACACGGCGCCGTAACCGGTCGCCTCGGGACGGATCAGGGATCCACCCCACTTCAGCCCTTTGCCCGTTAACACGCCCGTGAACTCGTTCGTGATGCGCTTGTACTGGCCGAACATATAGCCGATTTCACGCCCGCCCACCCCGATATCGCCGGCCGGGACATCCGTGTCCGCGCCGATGTGGCGGTAAAGCTCAGTGATGAAGGACTGGCAGAAACGCATCACCTCAGCATCGGTCTTCCCCTTGGGATCAAAATCAGTGCCGCCTTTGCCGCCACCCATCGGGAGCGTGGTCAGCGAGTTCTTGAAGATCTGCTCAAAGCCCAGGAACTTGATAATGCCCAGGTTGACGGAGGGGTGGAAACGCAGTCCTCCCTTGTAGGGCCCGATGGCACTGTTGAACTGGACGCGGAAGCCGCGGTTGACCTGGAAACGCCCCTTGTCATCCTGCCAGGGCACGCGGAACATGATCACCCGCTCGGGCTCCACAATGCGCTCCAGGATCGCATGATCCTGATACTTCTTGTGGCGTTCAACCACGGGGGCGACGGACTCCATCACCTCGGTGACGGCCTGAATAAATTCCACCTGCTCGGAATTCTTACGCTTCGTCTGCTCCAACACGCTTTCCACATACTTGTTCATCGAGAATCTCCTTTTGGTTTATACGGCATAGACTTGCCGCAATATATTTGCTTTTATGAGTTGATTGCAAAGAGAATACTCTCTCAAGGGATGTAATTCTAACGGCATATTTGCCGTATACTAATTCGAAGCCCATGAGGAACAGGGGGATTGATGACGAAAAAAGAAAAGACCCGCTTGGCAATCTTGAAGATTTTGAATGAAACCTCGAACCCGATCGGGGCGGCAAAAATCCGTGGAGCGCTGTTGTCGTCGGGAATGGACGTACAACCCCGGACCATCCGGTTCCACCTGCTCGACCTCGACCGGGCGGGCCTCACAACCCAGGCGAGCCGCCGGACGGGGCGCCTGATCACGGACAGGGGGCGGGAGGAATTGTCACACGCCAACATTGTGGACAAGGTCGGGGTGGTCGCCTCGAGGGTGGACAACCTCTCCTACCGGATGTCGTACCGCCCTTCCCTGAGAACCGGGACCGTGGTAATCAACATCTCGCTGATCCAGCCCGAGCACTTGTCGCGTGCCCTGAACGAGATGAAACTGGTATTCCGCCATAATCTTGCCATCAGTTCCCGCATCATGATTGCCCGGCCCGGCGAAGCCATTGCAGGGACAATTGCCCCCCCGAACTTCATATCCATCGGCACGGTCTGCAGCGTGACGGTGAGCGGAGCGCTCCTCCACGAAGGCATCCCCGTCAAGGCCCGGTTCAGCGGGTTGCTTGAGGTGCGCAACCGAATCCCTATTCGCTTTGTTGAGCTGATTGAATACGGGGGAACAACGCTTGATCCCCTGGAGATTTTCATCCAGGCCAACATGACCCGGGTCCGCGATGTGATCCTGACCGGCAACGGGATCCTCTGCGCCGGCTTCCGGGAGATTCCCACCGCCGCCCTGGAGGACGTGAGGGGGATAGTCAGTAAGATGCGCAATATGGGTTTAGGCGGAATCCTCGAACTGGGGCAGCCCAATCAGCCGGTTCTCGGGGTTCCTGTCTCGGAGGGGCATGCCGGACTGATTGTCTACGGGGGACTGAACCCCATCGCCCTTCTGCGTGAATCGGGGCTCCCCGTAATCATCAAATCCATGGCCGGTCTTGAGAACTACTCGTCTCTCAAGACTATTGAGGAGTACCAGCGCCGGCGCCCTTGAGATACCCGGCGATGCCCGCGGCAGCCTGGCGCCCATCCTTCATCGCCCTGACCACCAGTGAGGCGCCATGAGTCATATCTCCCGCGACGAAAATTCCGGGGATGCTCGTCATGTTTGTCGCATCACGCGAGATCGCGCCGCTGGGTTCAGTTTTGATGCCCAGATCCTCAACCAGTTTGTTTCGTCCGGGCCCCGTAAAGCCCATTGCCAGAAGAACCAGGTCCGCCTCAATGGTGAATTCAGACCCCGCCTTTTCCTTCATCACGGGACGCGCTCCCGGCGCCGGAGTTACCCACTCGACCTCAACACAGCGGACAGACTTCACAACCCCGTTCTGCCCCTGGATGTCCTTGGTGGCCACGCTCCAGCGGCGCGCGCCGCCTTCCTTGTGGCTGCTGGAAACGCGAAGCATGCTCGGCCAGCGCGGCCAGGGAGTTGACGCTGCGCGAGTGGGCGGCGGTTCGGGCAGAATCTCAACCTGACTTACCTGAGTTGCGCCCTGACGGATGGAGGTGCCAACGCAATCCGACCCCGTATCGCCACCGCCGATAACCAAAACCTTTTTCCCCGTTGCCAGTATTTCCGTGGCAGGATCCAGCTTCTCATTTCCCAGACGGCGGTTCTGCTGGATCAGGAAATCCATCGCAAAATGAATTCCCTTCAAGTCCCGTCCCGGCACCTTGAGGTCGCGGGGTTCGCGGGCACCACCGGAGAGGCAGACGGCGTCAAAACGGTTCTTCAGGTAGTGATAGGAGATGTCCTCCCCGACCCACACGTTATTCTCGAACACAACGCCTTCCGCTTCCATCAGGCGGATGCGGCGGTCCACCACCCATTTCGCAAGCTTGAATTCCGGGATGCCATACCGGAGGATCCCGCCCGGCTTTTCGGCCGCATCATACACCACAACCCCGTAACCGGCATGGTTCAAGGTGTCGGCTACGGTCAACCCCGCGGGGCCGGACCCGATCACGGCGACCCGTTGATCGAGGCGTTTCCCAGGCGGCCTCGGCTTCATGTATCCCAGTTCGAATCCCTTTTCGATAATCTCCAGTTCGATCTGGCGGATCGAAACCGGATCCTTGTTGATCCCCAGCACGCAGGACCCCTCGCAGACGGCCGGACAGATCCTGCCGGTGAATTCCGGAAAGTTATCCGTCGCCAGCAAGATCTCCAGCGCCTCTTTCCAGCGCCCTTGGTAAACGTGCTCGTTCCACTCAGGAATAACATTTCCGAGGGGGCATCCGCAGCCGAAGCAGAAGGGCGTGCCGCAATCCATGCACCGTGCCGCCTGCTCCCGGACATCCTTGTCGGCTGGCCGCAGTTCGACGGGGTTGAAATCCTTAACACGTTCCGCCACGGGCCGGTAGGGCGCATCGTGACGGTCATATTCCATAAACCCTGTGATCTTACCCATGGACCACCTCCGCTCTTTCGGTGGCTTCATCTTCCCTCATCATTTGCCCCAGCACGCGACGATATTCCATCGGGAAGACCTTGATGAAATACGGGAGGTGATTCTCCCAGTCGGCCAGGATCCTGGCGGCCTTGCGGCTGCCTGTGTAACGAACATGTTTTTCCAAAAGCCCCCTCAATTCGACCTTGTCGCGTTCGCTGGCCACCAGTTCGAGGTCAACCATGTCCAGGTTGCAGCGGGCATCGAAATTCCGACCTTCGTCATAGATGAAGGCAAACCCGCCGCTCATCCCGGCGCCAAAGTTCACGCCGGTGCGTCCCAGCACAACGACGCGTCCGCCGGTCATGTATTCGCAACCGTGGTCACCCACGCCCTCGACCACGGCGATCGCCCCGCTATTGCGGATGGCAAACCGTTCACCGACCGCGCCGTTGAGATACACTTCGCCGCCCGTGGCGCCATACAGCAGCACATTTCCGGCAATAATATTGTTCTCCGGCTCGTAATCGACACCGGCAAAGGGCTTGACGATAATCTTTCCGCCCGACAACCCCTTACCCAGGTAGTCGTTGGACTCCCCTTCGAGAATCAAGGTCATCCCGCGTGCCGCCCAGGCGCCGAAACTCTGCCCGGCGGATCCCTTGAATTTCAACGTAATCGTGTCCTCGGGAAGCCCGGCGTGACCATGCTTCCGGGCCACCTGGCCGGCGATCATGGTTCCCACCGTACGGTTGACATTCCGGATCGGATGCTCGATCACCACGGGTTTAGCGGTCTCGATGGCATTCTTGACCATGGGGAGGAGCGTCAGGTCCATCGCGCTGGAGAGCTCATGATCCTGCTTGGTCATACATCGGACCGGCCCGGTGGAGGGCGGACGATACAGGATCTTTGAAAAGTCCAGCCCGCGCGCTTTCCAGAAGGTGATCGCGTCATTCATTTCCAGGCGGTCTGACCGTCCGATCATCTCGTCAATGGTCCGGAATCCCAGTTGCGCCATGATTTCGCGGGCTTCCTCAGCGATGAAGGTGAAGAAGTTCACGATATAATCAGGGCTTCCGGTGAACAACTTCCGCAATTTGGGGTCCTGGGTGGCCACGCCCACGGGGCAGGTATTGTTGTGGCATTTCCGCATCATCACGCATCCCAGCACCACCAGCGCTGTCGTCGCAAATCCGTATTCCTCGGCACCCAGCAGGGCGGCAACGACCATATCCCGGCCGGTCTTGATTTGCCCGTCCGTCTGCAGGCGCACCTGGCCCCGCAGGTTGTTCAGAACCAGCGTCTGCTGGGTCTCAGCCAGCCCCAGCTCCCAGGGCGCGCCGGCATGCTTGATGGAGGACAACGGCGAGGCGCCCGTTCCGCCGTCAAACCCGCTGATCAGGACCGCATCGGCATGCGCCTTCACAACGCCGGCGGCAATGGTTCCAACCCCGAGTTCGGACACCAGCTTGACCGAGATCCGGGCTTCAGGATTGACGTTCTTAAGGTCGTAGATGAGCTGTTTGATATCCTCAATGGAATAAATGTCGTGATGCGGCGGAGGGGAAATCAGCGTGACGCCCGGTGTCGAATGCCGGACCCGGGCGATTTCCTCATTCACCTTGTGGCCGGGCAGCTGGCCACCCTCGCCGGGCTTCGCGCCCTGCGCGATCTTGATCTGGAGCTCGCGGCAGTTGACGCAGTACTCGGTGGTGACGCCGAAGCGCCCGCTGGCAACCTGCTTGATGGCGCTGCAACGGCTGTCCCCGTTGGGAAGCGGCTTGTACCGGGCCGGATCCTCCCCACCCTCGCCACTGTTGCTCATTCCGCCCAGCCGGTTCATCGCAATCGCCATGGCCTCGTGGGCCTCCCGGCTGATGGAACCGAATGACATGGCGCCCGTGCAGAACCGCTTCACAATGGCTGTGGCCGGCTCCACTTCACTCAACGGGACCGGAGTCCCCGCAGTAAACCGGAACATCCCGCGCAGTGTGAACTGCTTTTCGGACTGGTCATTGATCAGCTTGGCATATTCCCTGTAGAGCTTGACGTCACCCGAGCGGGTGGCGTGCTGAAGGTTGGCAATGGCCTCCGGCGCCCACAGGTGACGCTCCCCATCGGCACGGAACCGGTACTGCCCCCCTGCCGTCAGGATCGACGCCGCGTCCTCGGGCAGGCCATAGGCTTCATGGTGGCGGGCCTGCGCCTCGGCCGCGATTTCATCCAGGCCGATCCCGCCGACACGAGATGCGGTCCCCTCAAAGAACCGGTCCAGGATCGCCGAATTCAAGCCGACAGCCTCAAATACCTGGGCGCTGCGGTAACTGCGCAAGGTCGAGATCCCCATCTTGGACATGACTTTTCTCAGTCCCTCGCAGAGTGACGCCACATAGTTTTCCATGGCCCTTGCGGACCCGATTTCGACGCTCAATTCCTTCTTGATCGCAAGGTCGGAGATGGTCTCGAAGGCCATGTAGGGATTGATTGCCGTCGCGCCATAGCCGAGCAGAAGGGCCATGTGCATGACTTCACGGGCCTCACCGGTTTCGACGATCAACCCTGCGCGGGTTCGCCGACCACCCCTTGTCAGGTGGCGGTTGACCGCTGATACCGCGAGAAGCACAGGGATTGGCGTCATGGTCTCGGGAAGGTTGCGGTCACTCAGGATCAGGAGGTTCTGGCCCTCGGAAATAGCTTCATCGGCCCTGACGCACAATGATTGAAGCGCCTCCTCAAGCTCCCGGGCACCGCCGCCGGCTGCAAATCCGATCGAAAGCGTACAGGAATTGAAATCCTTGATGTGAAGCCCGCGGATCTGCTCAAGGTCCTCGTTCGAGAGGAAGGGATGACGCAGCTTCAAGAGCCGGGCATGCTGGGGAAGTTCGGTCAGAATATTCGAGGGGTTCCCGATGAAGGTCATCAGCGACATAACCAATTCCTCGCGGATCGGGTCGATCGGGGGATTGGTGATCTGGGCGAATAACTGCTTGAAATAGGAGAAGAGCAGCTGGGGTTTCTCCGAGAAAACGGCCAGCGGGGTATCCGTCCCCATAGACCCAACTGCCTCATGGGCCTTGGAGGCCATGGGTTCCAGGATCATCTGCAAGTCTTCCCGGGTATACCCGAACAGGCGCTGGCGCTGCAACAAAGTCGCGGTATCCGGCGTTACCGCTGCCATCGCCTCGAACAGCCCCTGCACCGTGATCTTGTTCTCCTCAACCCAGCGCCGGTAAGGCTGGCGGCGGGCCATCTGGCTCTTGATCTCCTTGTCCAGGATGACCCGCTTCTGCTGGAGATCCACCAGCAGCATCTGGCCGGGACGCAGGGCGCCCTTCTCGAGGATCCGCTCGGCGGGGATATCCAGGACTCCGGCTTCCGAGGCCATCACGATAAACTTATCCTTGGTGATCGTATAACGGGCGGGGCGCAGGCCATTCCGGTCCAGCAGCGTTCCCACCACCGCGCCATCAGTGAATGCCACGGTCGCCGGGCCGTCCCACGGCTCCATCAGTCCCGCATGATATTCAAAAAAGCCCTTCTGGTCGGGCCCCATGGGATACTTGGTGCCCCATGCCTCGGGGATCAGCATCATCATGGCGTGGGGAATCGAGCGTCCCCCGGCGACAAGCAGTTCCAGCGCATTGTCGAGACAGGCGGAATCACTGCCGCCCGGATCGATGATCGGAACCAGCTTGCGGATATCCGCCCCGAACAGGGGCGACTCAAACCCGTTCTCGCGGGCTTTCATCTGGTTCAGGTTCCCGCGCAACGTGTTGATTTCACCATTGTGCGCAAGAAAACGGAAGGGCTGGGAAAGCTCCCACGACGGGAACGTGTTGGTGCTGTACCGCTGATGGATGACTGCCACGGCACTCTCCACGTCAGGGTCATTCAGATCCTTGTAAAACCCGGAGACCTGCCCGCCCATGAGAAGACCCTTGTAGATGATGGTCCGCGATGAAAAGCTGGGAATATAGAAGCGGTCCTGTTCCCCGAGGATTCCCCAGACTCGCTGCTGAACCTGCTTCCGGACAACGTACAGTTTGCGGTCCAGCGTGGCTCCCGACAGGCCTTTGCAGGCGACGAACACCTGGGCGACAAACGGCTGCCCCTTGCGCGCTTCTGCACCCAGGATGCTGTCGTCGGTCGGAACGTCCCGGAACCCGATAAAGTCAAGCCCCTCCTCTGCCACCACGGCCTTGATGCTGGACAGGCATTCCTGCCGCAGCCTGGAGGGTGGCATGAAAATCATTCCCACGCCGTAGTGTCCCGCCGCAGGCAGGGTGAAGCGTAGCCGGGCGGCTTCCTTGCGGAAGAAACGATCCGGGATTTGAAGCAGTACCCCCGCGCCATCACCGGTGGTCAGGTCGCCCCCCACCGCGCCGCGATGAAGCAGATTTTTAAGGACTTCGATGCTGTCGGACACGATCCGGTGCGTGGCGGTACCGTCAATGTTGGCTAGAAAGCCAACCCCGCAATTGTCATGTTCATTCGCGGGATCATACAGCCCCTGCGCTGCCGGCATTCCGTTCAAGTTCACTGCTTCTGGCTTTTGCATAACGTCCTTCTCATCCCTCATCATTTCGAGGCCGGAATACATACACAATCAACCCCGAAATGTCCATCCGCGACTCCCGCATTTATCCTCATGGTGTGACAAACCCCGCCGGGGTATTAATCCGGCGGGGTCAACGCAAATAAGCCCGTCTGTGCTTAGCGGTAGAACAGCATATCGGCGTAGGTCGGCAGCGGCCAATACTCGGCGCCGATGTTCGGCTCAATATCATCCGACGCCTTGCGCAGGGCAACCATAGCGGGAACCACGATATCGCGGTACGCCTTCGACTTTTTACCCACATCCGCGATGGCCGCGGCCTCCGAGACCTTGTCGGCCAAATCGTCGATCGCCACGCTCAAGTCGGTGGCGGCATCGTTGACCTTTTGGAGTAGCTTCGACTGCGCCGTGGCGTCCACGCCGGCTGCTTCAACCGAATTGACCCCATTGGCCAGGTCGGTGGCACAGCTGATCACCGCCGGGAGAATCTCGCGCCGGGCCATGTACAACATCGTCTTGGCCTCGATGTTGATGGTCTTGACGTAGTTCTCCAGAAGGATTTCGTGACGGGCATGGATCTCGCCCTTGGGCAGGGTTCCATGCTTGATGAGCACCTTGACGTTCTCCTTGTCCGCCATGGCGTTGATCCCATCCACGCAGTTGCGGATGTTGGGAAGGCCGCGCTTGGCTGCCTCAACCACCCACGCCTCGGTGTAGTTGTCGCCATTGAAGATCACCGCCTCATGCTCAATTGCATATTTCTTCAGCAGCGCCTGAACCTTGGCGTTGATATTCTTGGAGCCTTCCAGTTCGTCCGCCATCTCCGACAGCGCATCGGCCACGATGGTATTGAGGACGAAATTCGGCCCGCCAAGGGACTGCGACGAACCGGGCATGCGGAACTCGAACTTGTTGCCCGTAAAGGCGAACGGCGAGGTCCGGTTGCGGTCGGTCGTATCCTTCGGGATATTGGGCAGCGTGGTGACTCCCAGCATCAGGTTGCCGCCCTGCTTGGACCGGCTGGCCCCACCCTTCTTAATCTGCTGGTAGATGTCCGTGAGCTGCTCGCCCAGGAAAATCGACACGATCGCGGGCGGCGCCTCGTTGGCACCCAGCCGGTGGTCGTTGCCGGGGGTGGCGACAGTCGCGCGAAGCAGGCTGGCGTACTTGTGAACCGCGCGGATCACCGCGAAGAGGAACACCAGGAACTGCATGTTGTCATGAGGCGTATTGCCCGGATTCAGGAGGTTGATCCCGTCATCCGTGCCAAGCGCCCAGTTGTTGTGCTTGCCCGACCCGTTAACCCCCGCGAAGGGCTTCTCATGCAGCACGCAGACGAAGTCGTGCTTGCGGGCGATGCGCTGCATCAGATCCATGGTCAGCTGATTGTGGTCTACGCCGATATTGACCGTCGCATAGACCGGAGCGATCTCATGCTGCGCGGGCGCAACTTCGTTGTGCTGGGTCTTGGCGGAGACGCCGAGCTTCCAGAGATCCTCGTTCAGGTCGGCCATGAAGGACGCCACGCGCTCATGAATGGAGCCGAAGTACTGGTCTTCGAGTTCCTGGCCTTTCGGCGGAGGGGCCCCGAACAGGGTGCGTCCCGCCAAACGGAGGTCAGCGCGCTTCTCAACAAACTTCCGGTCGATCAGGAAGTACTCCTGCTCGCCGCCCAGGGTAGCGGTCACCCGCTTGCTCGTGTTGTTGCCCAGGGCACGCAGAACGCGTATCGACTGCTTGTTCAACGCCTGCATGGAGCGCAGCAGCGGCGTCTTCTTGTCCAGCGCCTCGCCCGTATACGACGCAAAGGAGGTGGGGATGAACAGCGTGGTGTTTGAACCGTCCGTCTTGATGAACACCGGGGAGGTGCAATCCCACACCGTGTACCCGCGGGCTTCAAACGTGGCGCGAATCCCTCCCGAGGGGAATGAGGAGGCATCGGGTTCGCCCTGCGTCAATTCCTTGCCGCTGAATTCCATCATGATCCGCCCGTCCGCGGTCGGGGAAATGAAGGAGTCATGCTTTTCCGCGGTGATACCGGTCATCGGCTGGAACCAGTGACAGTAATGCGTGGCCCCCTTTTCGATCGCCCAGTCCTTCATCGCGTTGGCCACGACGTCCGCCAGGGAGGGATCCAGCTCCTTGCCCCCGTCAATGGTCTCGCGCAGCTTCTTGTAGACGTTCTTCGGCAAACGGGCGCGCATGGCCCCGTCATTGAATACATTGGAGCCGAACAATTCCGGCACGGATTTTTCAACAGAGCCACTCTCGCAACAGTTCATTTCATTCTCCTTGAGGTTATCGACACTTTAAAATTCAAACTGAAAGTTAGCAAATGCCGTGCCAGCTAGAAATATAATATCGCATCCACCTTATTATGAGGAACTAACATCATTGGCCATAGCCCAGTCCCGTAACACCCGCTGGCCGTATATGACATAAATGTATCGCCTGAGGCTAAAATGTTTCAATATTGTCGGGCTGTCAGCTGGATCCTCTATTCTATTTTTCATCCCTGACATTATTTTCGTGAAAAGCATTGGGCAACCGTTGTACTGTTTCACCAAATTCATGCCTAATCCAGCAGAAAATATCCGCAAAGCCGCGCTGCCCTTTTTCAGCACGGGAATCCCTTCGCTAGACGCGACGTTGAAGAACCTCGTCGCTGGGGACAATGTGGTCTGGCAGGTGGACGACATCGAGGACTACCGCCCGCTGGTGGAACGCTTTGTCGAACATGGGCTGAGTACCGGGGCGCCGCTTGTCTACTTCCGGTTCGCGAGTCATCGCCAACTCATTCCTGAAACGCCGGGGGTCGAGATCCATAATGTCGAGCCTGAGGCGGGGTTTGAGCATTTTGTGGGAAAGATCCTGAATGTAATTGAGAGCAAGGGACGCGGGGCCTTGTATGTCTTTGACGGCCTGTCCGAGCTGGCGGCGGACTGGTACAGCGATCGGATGCTGGGCAATTTCTTCATGATCACCTGCCCCTTTCTCTTCAAGCTGGACACCATCGCCTACTTCGCGCTGTTCCGGTATCACCATTCCTTCCACGCAACGGAAAGCATTCACCAGACCGCACAACTTGTCCTGGATGTCTACCGCAACCGGGATCGGTTTTTCATCCAGCCCCTCAAGGTGGACAAGCGTTACTCCCCCACCCTCTACATGCTTCATGAGTGGACGGAGGCTGATGACTGTGCCCCGGTGACTTCGAGTACGACGATTTCCGAAATCCTGGCCGGCATCTCGCAGCCCTGGCTCGACTTCTCCGCCACCCGCCCCGGAATCTGGATGAGGAACCTGGCGCGCGCCCAAAAAACGATTGAGGCGATGCGGCTCGGGGCCGCCCCCGTGCAGGACGTTCAGGAATCGTTTCAGCGGCTCCTGAGGAGCGCGATCACGCGGGATGAAAAATTCATGCCGCTCATCTGCCGCTACTTCGAGCTTCCGGATCTCATGGCAATCATTCAACGCATGATCGGGACCGGCCTCATCGGCGGCAAGTCTCTCGGGATGCTGCTGGCCCGTGCCATCCTTCGCAGGAAGGCTCCGCACTTGTATGAAAAACTTGAGCCTCATGACTCCTTCTTCATCGGGGCGGACGTCTACTACACGTACCTCGTCCAGAATGGATGCTGGGAATTGAAGCGTAAAGTCGGGGATTCACTGGTATCCGACGAACGCCATGAGGAACGCCAGCGATTGCTGCTCTCCGGCACATTTCCCGAACACATCCGGCGCCAGTTCATTGAGATGCTGGATTATTTCGGTCAGGCCCCGATCATCGTCCGCTCCAGCTCGCTGCTGGAGGACAGTTACGGGAATGCCTTCTCGGGAAAGTACGAGACCGTTTTCTGCGCCAACCAGGGAACCCCCGCGCAGCGTCTTGAGGCCTTTATGGCGGCGGTTCGGCATGTCTACGCCAGCACGCTCAGTCAGGAGGCCCTGGCCTATCGCGCCCAACGCGGGTTGCTGGACCAGGATGAGCAGATGTCCCTCCTGGTCCAGCGGGTATCGGGCGCCTTGTATGGCGCAAATTACTTCCCCCAGATTGCCGGCGTGGGATTCTCGTTCAATCCCTATGTCTGGAATGAGGACATTGATCCCAGGGCCGGCATGCTGCGGCTGGTCTTCGGGCTCGGCACGCGCGCCGTCGACCGGATCAGCAGCGACTACACCCGCCTCATCGCCCTCAACGCCCCTACCCGGCAACCGGAAGGAGGGGGCGCGGACGGTATACGCTTCAGCCAGCGCGATGTGGATATCCTGGACCTTCCCCAGAACAAGCTTACCGCCAAGGAATTCAATTCGGTCATCTCGGGAATCAACCCGGCCGCGCTGTCCTTGGATCTTTTCGCCGAGGCAATCCCAACCACCTCGTCCGACTACCGGCACCTCACCTTCCGGAAGCTGATCGAGGACACCTCCTTCGTCAACACCATGCGGGAAATCCTCAGCACGCTTCAGGAAGCCTATGCCTATCCCGTCGATATCGAGTTCACCACGAACTTCATGTCCAACGGCGATTACCGGATCAACCTGGTGCAATGCCGTCCGTTCCAGGTGCGTATGACGGGGGATCCCGCCAGAATGAGGGCGCCCTCCAGCGTACGCAGGCAGGACATGCTCATGGAGAGCACCGGACCGGTCATCGGGCACAGCGCCTCCATCCTGGTGGACCGGCTGATATACGTCGTGCCCGCCGTTTACGGGAACATGAGTGAAAGTGCGCGGTATTCCGTGGCGCGGACGATCGGGAAACTCAACCGCCTGAAGGCCGCCGGCGCCGCCCCGGTCGTGATGCTGGCCGGACCGGGACGCTGGGCCACGTCCACCCCGTCCCTGGGCGTACCGGTCTCCTTCGCCGAGATCAACTCCGCCTCCGTGGTCTGCGAGATTGCCGCCATGCATGAGGGGTTGGTTCCCGACGTCTCCCTCGGCACTCACTTCTTTAATGATCTCGTCGAATTGAACATGCTCTATTTTGCCGTCTCCCCGCACAAGAAGGGACATGCCATCAACCTGGATCTGCTGCTAGCGCTCCCGAACAAACTGGCGACACTTCTTCCGGATGCGGCTGCCCTTGGGCATGTGCTGCGGGTGGTGGATGGCGGGGATATCCCGGGGGGAATGCAATTGAATTTGCATGCCGACACGGTCAAGCAGAAGGTAGTCTGCTATCTCGGGAAATAAACCCATGAATTATATCAGTACACGGGGACACAACGACGCACAGGGGTTTCAGGCGGCGGTCATGACAGGGTTGGCCCGGGATGGCGGACTGCTCCTGCCTGAAGCTATTCCGGACGCCTCCGCTCATCTCGCCCGCTGGCAGTCACTTTCATTTCCCGAGCTGGCGGTTGAGATCATGCGCCTGTATGCCGACATCCCTGAGGCGGATTTGCGGGATATTATCACCCGCAGCTACGCCGCATTCCGGCATCCTGACGTCACGCCCGTCCGCAGCGTCGGCGACGTTCATGTCCTCGAGCTCTTCCACGGTCCCACCCTCGCCTTCAAGGACGTGGCGCTCCAGTTCCTCGGCAATCTCTTTGAATATGTCCTGAAAAAAAGCAGCCGGGAGCTGAACATTCTGGCCGCCACCAGCGGCGACACCGGTAGCGCCGCCATCTGTGGCGTTCGTGGCCGCGAGAGAATAAGGATCTTCGTCATGCACCCCCGGGGCCGGGTCAGTCCTTTGCAGGAACGCCAGATGACCACCGTGTTGGACGGAAATGTCTTTAATATCGCCGTTGAGGGAACCTTCGATGACTGCCAACGGATCATGAAAACCATTTTCAGCGACCTGGCGTTCAAGGACCGCCTCTCGCTGGGAACGGTCAACTCGATCAACTGGGCGCGGGTGCTGGCGCAAATCGTGTACTATTTCTTCTCGGCCTTCCGCGTGATGCGGCTGACAGGCGCCAGGGAAGTCCAGTTTTCCGTACCCACCGGTAATTTCGGAGATATCTTTGCGGGCTATGTCGCCGCCCGGATGGGCCTCCCTGTCCGGCGGTTGATTCTGGCGACCAATGAGAATGATATTCTCGCCCGCTTTTTCAACACCGGGACGTACAGCGGCGGCCCGGTGCATGCCACCATCAGCCCCTCTATGGATATTCAGGTGGCCAGTAATTTTGAACGCTACCTCTATTACCGGCTTGGTTCCGATCCCGCCAGGGTGCGGGAGGCGATGACTCAGTTTGAGACCTTGGGCAAACTGGTGGTTCCGCCGCAGGCGAACGGCCGGGTCGATGATCTTATCGTGGCGGGGTCAGGCAATACTGCCCAGACCCTCGCGACCATCCGCGAGGTGTATGAGAAGCACGGTTATCTGCTCGACCCCCACTCGGCGGTCGGCTTCCATGTTGCCAAACCCCACCTGCATCCCGACGCCCCGATGATCTGCCTGGCCACGGCCCACCCGGCAAAATTTGCGCAGGCTATCCAGGATGCAACCGGCCACGATCTGGCGCACCATCCCCTCCTTGAGGCCCTGCGTGACCTCCCCACCCGCTGCGCCATCCTGCCCGCCAGTGATGCCAGGATCCGCCGCCATATGGAACAGGTAATGTCATGCTAAAGCCGCCCGATCTGGACAGACACCACTCGTCGGAGGCAAATGCCACGGGGCCCTTCAAGCTGGGGCTGGAGATCCTCATCGAAAACTGCCCCCACTGGCTTGAAGGTCGCCGCGTGGGTCTCGTCAGTCATGTGGCCGCCGTGGATGCGAAGGGCCAGACATCCGCCGATAAACTTCATCAGACATCAGGCATCACCCTGACGGCACTCTTTGGCCCGGAACACGGGTATGCCGGGCTCGCCGCTGCGGGCGAACTGACGCGCGACGAGAAACATGCCGGCTGGAATATCCCCATTTATTCCCTCTACGGGGAGACGCGCAAGCCGACAGCCGCCATGCTGGACAGCGTGGACACCCTGATTGTTGAATTCCAGGACCTCGGCGCCCGGCCCTATACTTATGTCTCCACCCTGCGCCTGATTCTGGAGGCGGCTGCCGAGTCGGAAAAAACTGTCATCATTGCCGATCGTCCCGTTCCCCTCCCCCTCGGCATTGACGGCCCGGTGCT